>Ga0214917_10004482_pt1 | contig 15500 bp, 15 predicted proteins | sample LL_1208_BB_MetaG_FD_177983 | JGI IMG/M metagenome (GOLD analysis project Ga0214917, IMG submission 177983) | Freshwater microbial communities from Lake Lanier, Atlanta, Georgia, United States - LL_1208_BB | ecosystem: Environmental > Aquatic > Freshwater > Lake | place: USA: Georgia | collected... | reverse complement strand
GTAATCGTCGTCTGGGCCGCTGCGCCCTTGTACTGCCTGCGAGTTACTGCTGCCATTTCAGTCTCCTATCGTACACTACGCATCACCACGACCGCCGTACCCTCATGGTCGTTGGCTACGTGGGCATAGTTGATCTGCTGAACCTGCATCTGCACCTGCTCCACCACCACCGCGAACGTCTCCTCATTCTCCTGATAAACCACCACACGGGGGTTCTCCACCAGGTCCCGCAGATAGGCAAGTTCAGCGTCCACGTCCTGCCAATACTCCCTACCCCCAACGTTCAGCCGGTGGTGCATGATGAGGGGCACGGAGAAGATTTGGGAGCGGAGCGGGGCGGCGTAGGCGCGAGCCATCCAGCGGGTGAGCGTCGGACCAGTCGTAGCTCCAGTCGCACGAGCCAACGTCACCTTCACCTCCGCTTCGAACACCTTGTCTTCCAACCCGTCAAACGTCTTTTCTTTCACGCCGACAGTCGACAAGGTGGTGAAATCATGGAACGATCCGTCATCCGACGCAACCGACAACGTGACCGACCCAGCCAACGGCAGACACCTGATGTCCAACTTCGGGATGAACTTCGCGTCCGGCACACCCCAACGGTAGATACCCGACCTCAGGAACCCCGACGACACTAAATCGGTGGCATGTTTCTTGTACAACCCCAAACCAGCCACCGTGAACACGGGATCACCCGAAAACTCGTGGACATCAGGTATCGCCCCCTGACCCGTCACCATCAAATCCGACGCATACGCAGGCTGATTCGTAGAAATGAACACCGAGATGTCCATACGCCCGATACCCGTTGAAGTGCCGTCAAAGTTCTTGTACGAAAAATACACGAACTGCCCGATACCGGCGAACTCGTCCACCTGCGCACCCAACACGATCCGCGGACCAACCACCAGGTTCCCTGCGTCGTCGGCGGAACAGAACCGCCAACCATCGGTCAACCCCACCAACACGTACCCCAGATAGCCGTGCAAGGCGGTGATAATTTCACCGAACGGCAGTTCGGCTGCCACCGTCGGGATGTCAAGGGCGGTGCCGTCTGCCCTGATTGCGGTCTTGTAGATGATGCTACGGTTCCCAGCAAATCCAGCACAGTAGATGTGCGACTGCCCGCCCGCAAACCCCACCCAACTAAAGTTGCTGTTCGGATGCGTGTACAAAGCCGACGGATTGTTCTGGCTTGAACCTGGGGTGGTGGTGATGTTCCAAATCTTGTGCTTGTCCGCACCCTGCCCGCCGACCATCAAACGGCCTTTCACGTACCCCAACTTGCCAGCCTCAATACCTGTAATGTAGTTAGATGCCGCACCCGTACCGGCGTTCGTCTGGTCTATGTCCCCATCCGCATACGAAAAAAACACGTTGTAGCCGTCGGACGCCATCGAATAGATGTTGGAGGCGTTCGTAGAGGTCACCGTCGTGAACGTGGACAGGTCACTCGTGTACTTCAACGTCTGCCCATCCGACATGTACAGGCGGGTGTCGGCGGTCGCCAGATACAGGTTGCTGTTCGCACTCGACACCACCTGACTCGTGTCCGACAGCAACGACAAACGCCCCTTCGTCCACACGTCCACACCCTTGCTCGTGTAGAACCTGTACGCTTCAGCGTCAGCCGTATCCGAATACTGCTGACCAGCCCCATAATGCCACGAAGACTGCGAACGACGCCACAACCCCTGCGGGTTCAACGCACCCTCACCAGGCTCCGTCGACTGGTCAACCGAGTCGCGCACACGCGCATCAAACTGGCGCGTGAACTGATTCGCCTTCATGTCCAACATGTACGGGCGACCGTTGATCGCCACAGGAAACACGTCAGGAACAAGCTGCGTAGCACCCGTACCGGTGTAGAAACTTGCCGCCGGTTTGAAGGCGTCTTTGAAACGCGTCAGCGTAGCCATCGGCTACTTCCTGAACTTGATTGGATACTGCGCCTTCAAACGACCAGCCTCAGCAATCACACGCTCACGGCGCAAACGCTGAATGTTGGCAATCGAGTTGGCGATAGCGCCAGCCTGCACCTCATCTGGGCGGCGGGTATCACCCTGTGCTTCGGTGAAGTTCCGTTTGATTTCACGGCCAGCCATCATCCGCAACACGACACCCATCTCTACGATGTCATCACACGTAGCGGGCAGGAAGCAGTTAGTCGTCAAATCGGAAGCCTCAGTCGTTGCCCGCACAAACGGGGCCTTGTAGCGCACACGCAAAGTTCCAGCCATCACCGGCTCATCCAACACCAGCGTGTTACCTGAAGCAAAATCGGAGGTCGGCAAACCAGTCTGGAGACGGGCAGTATGAATGACAGGATGGTCGTCAGCCTGATAACGAAGACGAACATCCAACAACTCCAGAATCGTGCCAGACGACGTGATGTTTATCTGCCGATCCGAACCGTTGTAAGTCAGGTCTACCGTGACGACACGGAACAAACCGTTCGCAGTAGACGACAAATCATCCAAATCGGCGTTCACCGCATCCAACATCTGTGCCCGCGGGAACCGTGGACTGAGCGTTACTATCGCTCCCGAAGTGTGGGATGCCGCAGTCGTACCCGCATAACCGCGTTCAACCGTAAGCGTCTTAGACGCAGGATTCGCTTCCCAAACGTAAAAGAGTTCCGCTCCGATCTCGAATACAGAACCAGCACGAAGGCCGCCCAAATCGTAAGAAGTGACAACGCTCGTGTCACCACTCGTGAGGCTCGCAGCCAGTTTGTTGCGTTCTTCAACGACCCCTGCCAACATCTGCCGCGACGCCCTGTTCAGGACCGTCGCAACCGTCGTCATCTAGTAGGCGTACCCTCCGTAACCTGGGAACGAACCAGCTTGCGCCTTCGCAGAACTCTTGCGAGTGCGCTTGCCTTTCTTCGCTTTCGGTGCCGGACGATACTCCTTAGCAGGAGCACCCTTGACGGTCGACTTCTTGTTCTTCGGCAGAGGCATTACTTACGCTTACCCTTCTTCTTGCCGTACTCCATCATCCGTTCCTTTTTCCCCTCGCCCTTCTCGTGGCGCATCTTGGAACCCTTTGACTTGTACTTGCTCACTTTGCACGCTTCTTTCCGGCAGCAGCCATCTTCGCCATCTTCTTCGCACCGTACTTCTTGCGACCGATTGACGCGGCAACGGCAGCGGGATCACTGACCTTGCCTTTCAACGACTTCTCCAGTTTGGCGAAGCGTCCCCCGCCACCCAACTTCATTGACTTCTTAGCCATGTGATGCTCCTTTGAGTAGGTGCAGGAATCCTAGCAGTCCCACTTGCGCAAAGCCAAAGCCTTGCGCGTCGGGCGACCCTTGCTGTCCTTCATCGGACCAGGCATCCCCGACATGCGGGCACAAAACGACTTGCGGCGGGCAGCAGCTTTCGGTGACCGCTTCGCCTGAGTAGCAGACACCGGCGGCTTCAAATTCATGCCCTGCCGTTTGGCGGATGCTCGACCTTTAGCGTTGAGGCCACCAGTCGGGTCTTTGCCTTCTTTGCGTTGCCACGCAGGAGTCTTAGCCATTGCGTTTAGCCCACGCGTTGTCAACAAGATTCGGGTATGGTCTGCCAGCGTCAGCTGCACGCCGCTTAGCCGCAGACTTCTGCTTGCTGCTCAACGGCTTGGATTTCTTGTTCGGGTTCTTTTTGTCCCAGAACGCTTTCCTACTTTTTGCCACGGCGAGCCTGACTCAAAGCGATTGCAACAGCCTGCTTCTTTGACTTGACGACAGGACCGCCTTTGCCGGAGTGCAGAGTGCCAGCCTTGTACTCGCGCATGACCTTGCTGATCTTCTTCTGTGCTTTTGACTTCTTTTTCATTTGACCTCCACAGTGTAGTTCTCAACGTACCCTGCCGCCAACACTACGTCAAGCACTCCTTCAGGAACCCGCAGGGGGACACCCTTGACGAACTTGTAAGACTTGTCGGCTATGTCGCATTGGAGGGTGCGGTTGAGGGTGACGTGGTGCCAGAGGGTTGCGGTTTCGGAGTCGATGACCGACAGTTTCTTGCCGACTGGGAGGGTGTCTGCAAGTTTGCGGGCGGCTGATGCCCACGACCATTTGCGGACTTCGGGCAGTTTGGCTTTCGCCCAGCCGAGGTACTGATCGTGGTTGGCGTACATTTCGCGCATCGCCTCAGCCAACTCCTTCGGGTCAGACACATCCCAGTTCCCGCCATAGATGGATGGAGCTGGCTTGTGGCCCAGTACGAACGGGGCAAGATGGGCGAACTCTTTCTGCCCAGACGAATCGTTCAAGATGGTGGGGATGCCGCACGCCATCGCCTGCAACGGCATCAACCCGAACCCCTCACCCCTCGTCACAGCAATGAAACAGTCGGCTTGGTGGAAGTACTCAATGGTTTCTTCGTCGGTAAACCATTTGCGGTGCATGAACACGTTGTCCGGCAACCGCAAATCAGGTATGCCGTGGGCTTCAGGATTCGGTTTCAGGTGCAGTTCGGCGTCAAGGTCAGCGATGATGAACGCCTCTAGCACGATGTCCAACCCTTTGCGCAGCCATTGTGAACCGCCGGCATGGAACCTGAACCTGGGGTTTGCGGCCCGTTTCTTCGGTTTCCAAATCTTCGAGTCGACACCCAACGGAACCTTGTGAACATTCTTGTGGTAACGGGAGAACAGTTCGACGTTGTGGTCGCACGGCACGATGATTTGGTCGTAGACGTTGCACCAGTCCGATTGCCGCTGGTTCAACAGAGTGGATTCCCACATCGTGAAACAGGCACGCCACTGTCCTTTCAGAAACGTGTTTATCTGATAAGGCTGCATCATGTTGACCATCACATCGGCGTGTTCGTCGATGATTACATCGTCGGGTACGTGATCCATGAACCCTTTGTACATCGCCCCGTATCCGTAGCGCGGGTGCGGGTAGCCGAGCCACGACTGGTAGTTCAATCCGCGATCTTCTCCAGTTTCGCGGAACCGTCAATCTTCATCGGCTGCCCGCCGGTACGCCTGATGCGTTTGTAGGCATCCAAGTCTTTGTCTAACTGTTTTTCTTTGGCGTTCAACTGCTGAACATTTTTGCGGGTCGGCATCGCAGAACCCGACATCCGTACGTGGCTGATGCGGCACGCGAAACAGCCCTCAACATCCAACCCAGGGTGTGTCTCTTGATGCTTCACGTTTCCCCTACGAGATGTATGCGCCGTAACCTGCCGCAGTAAGACTAGCAACCTCGTCAGCGCTCACCTCATTATTTGACCCGCCCCAATACACCTTGCGGATCGTTGCAATGTCGTTCGGTTCGTTCTCCGTGTACGTGCCGTCAGTCAGCAGGAACACGTTGCGTCCGCGAGGATCGTTGTCGAAGAACTTGAACAAGTCGTACGCCAACCGTTCCTCTTGCGACGCCTCAGGTTTCGGGGGCAGCGCAAGTTGCACGAAGTCGTCGGTGGGTGGTCTGAAAATGCTCACGATACGTAACTACCGTAGCCGTTGGCTATCAGGTCATCTTTTTCTTCTTGGGTTACCACGTTCAGAGTGCCACCAAAATAAGTCTTGGACACGAGCCTGTAGTCCCGTTGCTCGATCTCCGTGTAGGAGCCGTCGGTGAGCTTGTAGACGTTGACGCCTGCGTAGGTGGGTTGGGCGTGTTTGAACAGTCGTGACGGCACCGACTGGTCGCGGTAGTCGGCTGGCGCTATCTCGGTGGTTGCCGGTGTGCGGAACACCAGGTTCTTGAACTGGTTGACGGTGCTGGTGCCGATCCCTGACCCTGTGGCTGTAGCGATTGCCAGACGCGCCCCAATCGTTTCTGAGCCGCCTGTACCCAATCCTGTGGCGGTACGCACCAACCCTCGAATGAAGGTCGCAGCATCGCTTCCTGCACCAGAACCTGTCGCCGTGCGGATGACGATGACGAGGCCGACGGCAACGCTCGCCGTAGTCGCCTGACCACTACCAGTAGCTGAGCGTGGGAGGACTTCAAGGGCCGTCGCAGACTCGCTGCCAGCACCCGATCCTGTGGCGGTGCGTACACGCACGTAGACGACGCTGGTTGCTTCCGTGCCTGTACCGAAGCCTGTGGCGGTGCGCAACGCAACCACGAGGCTCGTAGAGGCCTCTGTGCCCGTCCCAGACCCCGTGGCGGTGGCGAGGCGGATGATGAGCCGTTGAGCCGAATGTGTACCTGTCCCATCTCCAGTCGCCGTGCGCTGTACGACACGAACCCCCGACGCAGTTTCCGTCCCCGAACCCGACCCTGTGGCCGTACGCAAACTGATAACAAGCCGCTGAGTACTATCACTTCCCGTGCCTGAACCCGTCGCAGTTGCGGCAATAGTACGCAGAGGTGTCGCCGTGCCAGTGCCTTCGCCTGAGCCAGTCGCAGTTCTGACACGAACCGGCAACCTGACAGCCGATTCCGTACCCGTACCAGAACCAGTAGCGGTAACTGAGACGACCGTAAGCCCGCGATAAAACCCTTGCGTTGCTTTGAACGGCGACGCGAAATAGACGACCTTGCGGTACGAATAATTCGGTACCTCAGCGAACTGCCTGAACCCAGGCGTGTCCCTGTACGGGAACTTGAAATCGCTTACTCCAGTAGCCATGTGGCTACTTTAGTTTCAATCGAGGCTGAGCGTCAGCGACGTAATCTGGAAAGTGTCACCAGCGGTGACGGCAGCCGACGCAGAAAGGGCACCAGTCCACAGGCAGTTACCAGCGGTCGAGTTGTCCCACGCCGACCAGTGGCTGTACGTCTCGGTGGTGGACACATTCGTCCACTCCAACGTTGCGGATGTTGCGATTGAGCCAGACGACGCAGCGGACCACGAAGCAGCCTTGCGATCCGTGTTCGTCGCAGCGTTGCTCGTACCAGCTTCGCCTGCGTCACCAGTGTGCAACTTGATGTACACCGTCGACGGCGCAGTCCAAGAAGCGCGACCCGTCAAGTGGTCAAGAATCTTGAGTTCAGCGTAGTTCGAAATCGACATCAGTTACCTCGCCTGAGATGATAGCAGAAAAGAAGCAGGGAGCGGGCAGCCAGGGGAGAACTAACCCGCCCCCCACACTCTTGTAACCGAACTAGTTAGTTCAGTTTGAGCCGATGCTCGAAGCAGCCTCGATGCGGCGCAGCGATGCCTCACGGAATCGTGCGTAGCCACCGAGCCAGTACCAGCCGACCGGCTGGAAACGCTGCAAGGTGTCAGTCACCGGACCGCGAACGACACGCGGGAACGCGCCGTTGCCGTCAACGATGCTGTGCGCCTTTGCGAGCGCCTGACGACCGCAGATGTGGGTCGCGTAGACGTCCACCGTACCGGTCGAACCGGAGCCGTTCGAAGCGTTCTCGTGCAGCTTGGTACGCGGCGTCTCGATGAAACGCACGCCTTCAAAGGCGCCGATTTCACCGTTGTAGATGTTCGCCGGATCGCTGTACACGTGCGGGTCACGCCACGAGGCGACACCCGTCTCACGACGGAGATCGTACGACACGTCTGGGTGGATGTAACCCATGTACATGCCGTTGAACGACACTGCGTTGGCCTTGCGGAGCGCGGCGACAACCAGGCGGACGTCGTTGGCTTCGATGATGTCGGCTGCCTTCACGTTGTTGCGGGCACTCGGGGTGGTGGTTCCGCCACCGCCGTACACCACGTTGGTGCCAGCGGCAAGCACGTCACGGATAACTCCGTCGATGCTGATACCGGCGTTGTAGCCGACGAGGTTTGCGGCAGCCGCATCCACGTCGAGGAACGACGTGCCACGGAGCTTGGCGGTGGTGTTGACGGCGTTGCCGTATTCGGCCAGGGTGACCTCGACCTGGGAGTCGCCCATCGCCACTGGGGTGACGTCGGTGTCCTCGGTGAGGGTCGACGTCTTTTCGCTCAGATCGTTGAAGATCGTGAACTTGACGCTCGAACCTGGCATTGACTGGGCTACCGGCATGATGTCGGCAACCGCGTCGAACAGCAGTTCTGAACGCAACGCGAAGTACGCGATGCGGTCAAACGCTGTCTGGTCTGTGAGCAGATCGCTCGTTTGAGTAAGAGCCATTTGGCTTTACCTGTGGCTTTCTCCCACAGGTTTTGCCCGTGGGCTAGATGTTTTGTGCTTCTTGCCTTGCTTGAGCCAGTATCTGCATCACTTCTTGCTCGTTCTTGGCGGCGTTGATTTTGGCGTTCCAATCGACCACTGGTTCGCTCGTCTCACCCGCACGCTGAGCCTTCGTAATACGGCCCCACGCATCAGCCTCGGATTTCGCTTGCGCGTTCTCCGCTGCTTTGGCGATGAGATTCGCTTCCTCCGCCGCTTGACGGATCGCTTCTGGAGTGACTTCGCCGTCGTAGCCCTTCACGAAATACTTCGCAACCGGATTGTCCATCGGGACTCCAGCTTTGATGAAAGCCATTTCGCGTTTGACTGCTTCGGCTTCCGCCAACTGTTGTTTCAGTTGAGCGGCTTCCTTTTCCAGCAGACGCATCCGTGCACGCACGGGGTCTTTGGGTGCCTCGTCAACACCTTCGTCTTCGAACTCGTGGATGTTTGACATGGCTCACTCCTTTACCCACACCAGGTTGGAGGTTCCTGGTGGCTGTGTCTGTGTGACGGCTACAAGAGTAGCACACTGGCTACTTTTGTCAATAGGGTGCTATTGGGCGGTGCCTGCACCAGTTTCTACGGTGCCTGAGGTGGCTCCTGTGGTGCGGGCAAACCCGCCGCCGCCTGCGAACTCTGCGAGGCGTTGGGCGCGGCGGCGTTCTAGTTCTTGGCGTGCCTGAACGTTGTAGCCGAACGTGGCACCAATCTCGTCGCTGATCGCCTGTTCGCCTGTGAGCGGGTTGTACAAGCCTTCGAGTGCGCCGCGTTCAGCGAACCGTGCCTGTGCTTCCTCTGCGCTGATGCCGCGGGCGGCGAGTTCTTCTGCTTGGGTGGCGGTGAGTTGCAGGCGGCCTTGCTCCCTGCCTCGTGCAGCAATCTCGGCTGCCCTTGCCTGCCGTTCAAGGAGCGGTGCGGCTTTCTCAGGGTCCAAGAAGTAGGCGGTGAGAGCCTGGTCGTCAACGTTGTAGAGTTCGCGCATCTGGCGGCGCACCTCAGGGTCGGCGTCACGGACACGACGGTAGCCCTGCTGGATGCGGGTTTGTAGTTCCGCCGCCGACACGTCACCCTCAATGAGTTTCTGGAAGTCTGATTGTTGGTCGTAGAACCCTACGGGTAGCCCGTTGGCTCGCATCAACTCTCGGTACGCGTCTTCCAACCCGATGTAAGAGGCTGGGTCTAGTTCGGCCAATCCTTTGCGGACGCGGGCTTCGTTGGCGGCGAAACGACGCTTGTATGCGCCTTCACCCCTGATGGCGAAGATGATGGCGTTCGGATCATCGAGCGCCACCGACCCCGATGTGATAATGCCTTCAACGGTGCGTTCCAGTTCTGATAACCCAAACTGTGAAAGTAGGGCGCGGAGTCGGCTGAATGCGTCGGTGCGTTGCTGGGTGCGGGCAGCGTTGAACGCATCAAACGCAGCATCCTCGGTACCTGTTGGTGTGGTAACTGCTTCTGGGGTAAAGGTTTCTGGCAACTTGACTTGGGTGTCGTCAACCCCACCAGTGCCACCACCAGTACCGCCACCAGTGCCACCACCACCGGTTCCGTCAGCAACAGGGTCCTCAAACGGACCCTCCTCCGTGCCATCCGAATAGATGTCAAACTTGACACGATTCGCACCAGTACCCTCATAGCGAGAACCAATCAAATAACGCGAACGAACATCGTTGCGTGTACCGTTACCACCCTCAGAGTCAACGAACGCCATGCTCATTTGATTAGACCGAACGCCCTCTCCAAAGTAGACACCACACTAGACACCTGCTGATTCGCCTGATTCGTGAACCGCCAACCATAATCGTTGTTCGTTTTCAACTCGCGTTCCCAATCAGCCAGCGACATCGGACCTTTCTCCGCCGACCCGAACGCACGCGCCCATTTCGGTTGAGCCACGAAGTCAATCTGATTCGGGTCAATCTCCAGGATTGCGGAAGCGTACTGTCGATAGTTCTTGAACATGTCATCCAACGACAAACCTGCGTCAAGCTGTGCCGACAACTGCGGATACAACGCTTTCGCCGCATTCTTGGCGCGGTCAACCAAACCATTCCGATTCAACACGACACCTTTACGATCAGGCTGACCGGTCAAAACAGACGTTATCTCGTCATCCGACGGCACATAACCGTACTCTCGTACCGTGGTTCGCAAAGCATCGGCGTCAAAAGATTCCAACGCAGGCGGCCGTGTCCCTTTTGGAGCCAGCTTCGTTGTTTCTGCGTACACGAAGTTCTTCAGCCTGTTGCCCGTCAAACCGAGACGCGCTGCGCGGGTGGCGATGTTGCGTGCGGTTTGCGGACTGTCAAACGCATCCGCGTAAGCGTCGGTGATTTCCGCCAAAAGTTTGTCAATGTCGGCTTGACGTTCAGCGGCGGTTTGTTTGTCAAACGCCTTCGCCGCATCGGTAGTCTCATTGAAATAGCGGGTTTGTGACAGCTCTTTGTCAAACCTGTCCTGTGTGAAGTTGGGGTCAAGGCTGGCTCGTACAAGCAGATCCAACAAATCTTGTCCGAAACCGCCAGCGTCCTTTTCAAACATGAACGCAAAGTTGGGAAACATCTTCTTAATTTGGTCAATGGTTGCCTGCGTCAGATTCATGGGGCACTCATTTCTGGCACGCCTTCACCGCTACCCGCAAAACCCAATGCACGTTGGGCGAACTCCGCAAAACGCAAAGCCTCCGCCTCTGGTCCAGCCATCTTACGGATTGTTTGCTCTGCGCGAGTCTGCAAATCCATCGGCTCAACACGCCTGCCACCAGTGACAGGCAACCCTGTTTGTGTTTGAACCTGCGAAGCCTGAAACTGTTTGACGATACGGTCAACAATCATCGGGTCGGCTGAACGCCCAAGAATCTTTGCAGACACTTGATTCACGATCTGTTTGATGTCCTCAGGGTTCGACACCTTCGGAGGCAGCGCCGCAGTCTTCCCGCCAATGGGAGTCGCAGCCGCAGTCTTCAACGCCGTGTTCCAATCCACGTTGCTGCGGTTCGCTTCACCGAGAAGGTCAATCCAAGCGTTGCGTGTCGCCTGGTCGACGACCCCAAGACGATAGTTGTTGCCGAGCAACCCAGACTGCTTCAGTTTCGCTTGAATGTCCGCTATCTGGTCGCGGGTGAACCGGCTCAACAAGTCTGCGTCACGCTCATAGTACCGTGGCACGAAACCGCTCGGTGTCTGACCTCGAAGTTCCTGCATCGGATCAACAGCAAGCCGTGTCGCGGTTCCTGCGACGGGTGCGTTGGTGGCGAGACTGACACGGCGACCCGCCTCCAAACCGATTGCCGGCTCAAACCTTGTGGTTGCCTGTTCGGTTCCAGCAGAAGGCGCAAACACGGGTGCTGCGGTTCCCCCGCCGACGGTCGTAGAAGTACCAGCAGCCGAAGCCATAGCAATGTCGTAGAACTGTCGGATTTGGGCGACCTTGCTCGCAAAATCCTTGTTCAAATCAACAATCTGTTTCAGCTGAACAGGCAACTGGTCATACTTCGCCTGATCGTCGGGCGAAAGATTTTTAGCAGGTTTACGAGCCATCAGTCCTCATCAACTATGAACTCATACGATAACACTTGCTCATACACGTCCCTGAAAGCCGGATTCTGTTGAATCAGATACGGGGCAAGTTGCGTCGAAAGGTACAGGCGCACCTGCTTGGCGGCCTTCACCGTACCCCAGTTGCCGACATTGACCGTCGGATTCAACCGAATCATCCCTTGAACCGCCTGGTCACGCAACCGCAGATACTCCGCAAGGCTGCGAACCACTGGATCGTTAACCAAATCGGGGTTTTTTGCCATCGCTTCAAGTTGGTCAACCTGCGTGCGTACGCGTTGCAATGCTTCTTTGCGTTGCTCACCAGGCGGTGAATACAACGGCAAATCGTTCTTTATCAACTCCAGTTTGTTCGCCACGAGTTGACGAACTTCCACCGTTTTCAACTGTTCTTCCGTGAACCTGTCACGGAACGTGTAATACAGGTAGTTGCCGAGTTTTTGTTGGGATTCTTGTGTCGCCGTTTCTATGTCCTTGATTTCGCGGCGTCCAGCCTCAAACTGTGCCTGCCAAGCCTCATAGGTTCGGTCGGAAGAACGCGGACCCAGATAGCCTGCAACCAGCGGATACTCGTCGATGAGTTTCTGGTTGCGTGACGCCCACTGGTTGAACTCGCGGCTGGCAACCTGACCGCCGATGTTGGATCTCGTCAACGTTCCCGTAATCGGCCAGACGATTTCACCCCAAAAATCGAGCCATTCTGCGAACGCTTCCGACGAAGGCAACCCCTGTTTCCGTTTCTCGTCTTCCCGTGAATACAGGTCGTCAAGCACGATGGCAGAGTTGATGTCACCGTACTTCGTTTTCGTTACCCATTCGGTGAGCGCGGCACCAGGTCCGACGAACGAAACCACACCTCGCAAGAACGTAAGTTTGTTGGCGATGGATTCGGCTTCTTCGAACGAGGCGTTCAAACCGTCTACGCCGACGTATTTTTCGGGGTAGTTGTTCATCAAGAACTGGTGGGCGCGAATCAAGGCTTTCTGTTTGTATTCGATGTTTTCGGCATCCAACAAAAAGTTGGTGAGTTCCGTGGCACCAGTACCTTCCAACGGTAACTCATAGAGGTATTGCGCCATCTGTCCGAGCTGCGATGGGAGCGGAATGAACGTTTGCACGGCGTTCGTGTAACCGTAGGGTGAGGCGATGTTCCTCAACCAGTCGTTTTCGGGTGTGGGTGGCACGAAATCGTTGACCGCATACTGGATCACTGGACCGAAACCTGGGCGCATCTGCAACGCAATGTTCACCGCATCAACCCCGACCGTGAAGTTCCTCACAATCGTCTTGTCGGAACCAATCAGGGTGGATGCCATCCTGCCGGTGAGGGGCAACTCGAACACTTTGCGGCCGTTTCCATCAATGGTGAAAGTGCCGTCGCTTTGCAGAGAATCGACGAGGTGTGCTCCGTTGCGGATGATACGCGGATTCATCGCCATCAAACGCAGCCATGTGCTGCTGACTTCACGGAACGCCTCAAAGAACGGGAACAACAGTTTGTGTTGCTGTCCGAACAGTGAACGCTTGTTGGCGTTGAACAGCAGGTCGTTGGTTGCGCGTGAGGCGAACTGTGCGGCGAGCACGTTTGCGCCTTCAAGGGTGCCTTCGCCGTCTGCGAGTCTGGCTGCGGTGATGATGCGTTCAACTCGTGTCGGTGTCAATCCTGCTTTTTTGGCGGCGGTGACCGTGGCTTGGGCGTCGGCTCGTGTCATCAGCGGCACGAGTTCTTCCATCCTGCCCCAATAGTTCGCTTTCCATGTCGGTGAACGTGCGAAGAAATCGGAGTTTCTTCCGTACACGTCTTCGAAATAGAACTGGTAGAGACGTTGCAGTCCACGCCCGATGCCCAAGTCTTTTTTCGGTGCGAACTCGTATTGTGACAACTCGCGCACGGGGAAAAACTTGACGCGTTGCGGTGCGTGAGGGGCGTTGATGAAGTTTTGGCGAATCCACAAATCAAAGTCGGGTGAAACTGAACCTCTACCCGTCATCTCCTTGAACACTGCACGACCGCCCTGATACTGTCCGCTGTTGATGACTTCGAGGAGCGTCTGATCCATGCCAGTGACCCAGAAGATGTCGTTTTCAAGGATGGTGTCCACGCGTTCTGCGGCAACCCCATAGTTGTCGTAGCCGCCCTGCTTGTATGCGGGTTTCAGGTTCGCAATGTTGTCGAAGTATTGGTCAAAGAACTTGCGTCCGCCGCCGCTGAACAACCACAGTTTGACGGCATCAAGGTCGTTCGCCAACGGTTGCCCCGTGTACGGGTGGATTTCGCCTGCCGCAATGTGGTCGGCAATCGTCTTGGTTTGGCCGTTGATGGTCACCAGATCGTCGTCAAACAATCGTTCCACGGCAATCCTGCGGTAATCCTCGTTGTACGCCATGTCGACGATTTCTTGCTGCAAACCTTTGACCCACGCGTTCTTTTGTGCGTCTATCGTCCTGTCTGGTGTCTGCATGATTCCGCGGCGCATCATCTTCAGGTAAATCGGTGCGTATTCACCTGTCGCTGAAGCCATAGCACCCCTGCTTCGTGGACCAATCAACACGTCTTGGATGGCTTGCGGTTCGGCGTTGATTTTTGCGGTCAAGTCGGCAATCTGCTGCTGGAGCGTCGGTATCTTGTTGACCAAATCCTGTTGCAGTTTCGTCAACGTTCCGCCTTGTGCCGCGATACTTTGATACTTCTGTGCCTCAATCAGGATGTTGTCCAACTCGTCAAGCTTTTTGTGGAGTTTGATGATGTTCGGGATTTTGCCGACGATTGGGTTGCCTGCCGCATCCACGCTCAACGTCCTGCCCAGTATCGCCAACATCTGCTCCATCGGATGCTCGTAGATTCCTGACGCCATTCCACGCAACACTTCTTCGGGTACAACACGGATGAGGTGGCTTGGTTTGGCGACACGGGCAGGTTTCCAGTAGCTGCCCATAAAGTTGCGCAACCCTGCGGTTACATCCCCAATGTTCTTGATTGCCATTCCTACGACCGGTAGTTCTTCGCCGCCGCGCATGAACGCTCCGACGACGCCCGTAAGTCGAACCATTTCGTCCACGAACTCTTTGGGCATCAGGTAGTAGTCGTCGCCCATCAACTGCGACAGTCTGGCTGGCCCGATTCCGTCTCCGTCAAGCCACGGCATCGGCACCGATGTACCCAAGTCGTCAATGGTGTAGAGACGTACTTCGTCAGCAAGTTTCTGTGTCCACGACGTGAGTTCACGGATCTGGTCTTCGGGTATGACCTGCCGATTCGTGCCAGGTACGGTGATTGAACGCAATCTTTCACCTACCGCCTGGTATTCAAACTCTCGGAGGAATGTGAACAGTTCGTCACGGGAACCTGACACGGCGACAAAGAACTTTGACAGCCATTCGTTGCGTTCCTGCAACGAAAAACCGAGCGACCCCATCAGGTTGTCAAGATTGCGTGTTGACTGCGGAACGTCGGTGAGTCCGACCTTCGTTTCTTCTGGCAGCAACTCGAATTGGCGTGTGCCCAGTTTTTCTGCACTGTACCTTACGACGTTGCTGTCACCCATGCGTACCGCATCGATACGGTTGCGGCCGATGTTGCGCAGATTGAACCCAGGTTCGAACGATGCGACCGATTCGTCAATGATCCGCCACACGTCGTCAACTGTGGCGTTCGGATTCGACAGCTCCTGTGCGAGCCTTGCCGCTGTTTGCGGCCCCTCGCGGTTCAGCATCGTGCGCCAAATCTGTCCAGCGTCAAGTTGACCTGAACGCACACCATCCAAAAGGTCTTGCGCCCACTCGGTGCCAGCACCCGATTGACGCCACCGCTGATACTGGTTCTGCACCATGCTCGGAACCACATCGACGACCGCACCGTTCTTGAT
>Ga0214917_10004481_pt1 | contig 15503 bp, 31 predicted proteins | sample LL_1208_BB_MetaG_FD_177983 | JGI IMG/M metagenome (GOLD analysis project Ga0214917, IMG submission 177983) | Freshwater microbial communities from Lake Lanier, Atlanta, Georgia, United States - LL_1208_BB | ecosystem: Environmental > Aquatic > Freshwater > Lake | place: USA: Georgia | collected... | reverse complement strand
CCATCTCTGGCATATTAATGTCGAGTGTTATGACGTCTGGATTAAATGTTTCTAATACCTCGAGAGCATGTCTGCCATTTCTAGCAAATTCTACTTGAAACTCGGGGTATTCATCTAAAATGATTTTAATTTGCTTTCTCATCAAAGCAGAATCATCAACAACCAAAATTTTAGTCATATAGAATACTGTGTTAATGTAGGAGCTAATTTATTTATTATAAATAAACCTTAGAAATAGATCATTTGAACTAAATTTTTAATTTAAGGCAAAATGGATTCAGTAATTGCAAAAAAACTTGATGCGCTTAAACAATCCATTATTGATGGTGATATGGATGTTCAAAGAGCGCTATACAAAGAACTCCAAAAAGCTGGTTATGAGGATGAGGCAGCAAATGTCCATCGTGTGGTGTGTAACGACTTATTTTATACTGATTTTTAATTAGGAAAAGATATGGTATTTTCACATCGTAATACAGAATCGTCATCAGATAAAATAGCATTAATTTTTACTAAGTGCTTTAGATTTTTTGCTGATACATTATTTCAAAAAAATTACATGCATCGAGTATTAATTTTAGAAACAGTTGCCGCTGTTCCTGGAATGGTTAGTGGTATGTGGACACATTTAAAAAGTTTAAGATCCATGAAGCGCGGATATGGTCCAAAGATACGCACTTTACTGGCTGAAGCAGAAAATGAAAGAATGCATTTAATGACATTTGTGGCTTTATTAAAACCAAATGCATTTGAAAAATTATTAGTATTTTTTGTTCAATTGTTCTTTTGGCATTTCTACTTCTTTATTTACATATTTTTTCCAAAAACTGCCCATAGATTAGTTGGATATTTTGAAGAAGAAGCAGTTTATAGTTATACACAATTTTTAAAAGAAATTGATGCTGGAAATATTGAAAATGTTCCAGCGCCACGAATAGCAATTGATTATTGGCATCTTGAAGAAAATGCAACATTACGAGATGTGGTTATTGCTATTGGTATAGATGAAGAAAGTCATCGTGATGCTAATCATAAATTTGCCGACAATTATGATAATTTAAGACAAGAAAAAAATGAACTTACTTAATAAAAGACCAAAAGGCTGTTCAAGAATTGCCTTGGTCTTTCAAGGTGGTGGGGCTCTTGGCGCTTATCAAGCCGGAGTTTATCAAGCAATGGATGAAGCTGGTGTTTATCCTGATTGGGTCTGTGGCGTATCAATTGGTGGTATTAATTCCGCTATTATTGCGGGCAATCCCCAAGAAAAACGGGTTGAAAAATTACGTGAATTTTGGGAAACCGTAACAACACCACATACTGGATTTGGATATCATAATAGAAGAACTCAAAATAAAATGAGTTCGCTATTTGCATTATTATTTGGTCAAAAGGGATTCTTTACACCAAGGCAAGTTAATCCTTGGTTACTTCAAGATAAAGGCGATTATTCAACTAGCTTTTATGATACTACTGATTTAAAAAATACTTTAAATAAATTAATTGACTTTGATTTATTAATGTACGGACCAATTGATTATGCCTGCGGTGCTGTTAATGTCATGAACGGTAATTTTGTTTACTTTAATAATCGTAAAGAAAATATAACTGTTGAGCACGTTATGGCATCGGGAGCATTACCACCGGCGTTTCCAATGGTAAAAATTGGATATGATTATTATTGGGACGGTGGTATTGTATCAAATACACCGCTCAAGCATTTATTAAATGATGAAAAAGGATTAAATACTTTGGTATTTCAGGTAGATTTGTTTAGTTCTAAAGGAGATCTACCAAAGGATATTCCAGATGTTCTTGCTCGCCATAAAGATATTATGTATTCATCAAGAACTCGGGCAAACACCGACACATATCGAAGATTACGTCGTTGGAAAGAAATTGCATATGATGCTCTTTTGTGCATTCCAACTAATGAACTATCAGAAGACCAATTACTGTTAAGAGATGAATTATCAAATCTTCCAGATATAACTATTTTACAATTAATTTATACCCAAAAGCCGCATGAGCTTGAATGTAAAGATTATGATTTTTCTAGGCAATCAATGCTAGATCATTGGAATGCTGGTTATGAGCACACAAAACAAGTTCTTGCTAATCCTAAATTATTTAGAATGCCAGATGCAGGAGATGGAGTTTTAGTACTTGATACTCATAAATTATGATGACGTCTTAATGTGTCTCGATCAAGAGAAATAATATTACATTCGTCTTTAGCTTGATCTAATTCTTTTTCAAGTTTATCTATCTCGTTATTTTGTTCATGAATAATCTCACGTAATCGAGAAATTTCTTCACGAAGTTCTTTTCTAAATTGAGTTCGCTCTTCTGCTTCAAGTTGAGCATTAGTTGCACTAGTATCAGTTTTTAGTTTAATATAAGCGACAAACACTCCGATTATTGAAACAACAATCGAAGCAATACCACCTACAACTGCGACTAACACATCAACATTCATTTTTTATGGAAAGTAATTTTTTTACTTGGATTAATATTAGTTTGATCGTAACACTCTGTACAATCTGCGTCCATATATGAATTTAAAGCAGTAAAAATATTTCCTTTATAATAACACATTAAAAATGCCGATGCAGCCGAAACTACCGCGGTCATAATATGAATAACTAAATCAATATAATAATAAAATCCGCCATAGTAAAGATTAATTACTTTACTAACATGTGTTAATGCACATAATGATACAAATGATACCCATAACCATAAAAATGTATCAACATAAGGGATTTTACTAAGCTTTTTCTTTAAGCAATAAAGTACAAAAGCTAAAATAAAGTATGATACCGCTATAGCTAAATTTAAAAAAGCACTAGCAGTAATAATGAATGGCACATTTGTTAGACATAAGCCATGTGCAGGAAGAAATGAAACTAAACTAGGATCCATGATCATCTTCATCTAAAATAATTATAAGAAATCTCAACGTATAAATATGAATGTTGAGGTCGAACTATATCAATATTTATAAAATTTTAATTTTGGCAAACTGTTTGGGAAAACGGGACGCAAAGCCACCGATCTAGATCAGATAGCGGGGTTGCAACTCGGAGGACATTATGTTCAAATATTTAATTGTTTTTGTTTGTTTATTATTTTCTATTAGTACTAAGGCCGAAGCTGCAAATGCCGGCACAGTAAATTTTTCAGGTCTTATTGCTTCAGGTTGTAATGTTTCAACTTTCGTTGATGGCACAATTGTTGCTAATGCCGGATCAACAACTCTAAGCTCTTCTTCGGGCGGCACTCCAGCATCATTTACAGCTTCATCTAATGCTGGTTTATATAAGATTACTTTTGGTACACCAACTTTAACTGGTCCTTCTGGTACGGTGACTGGTGCTACTATTACTGTTACTTCATCTTCAACCGGCACTAGTCTTCTTGGCGCTGCAATTTCATTATTTAATTCGGTAGGTTCAGTTTTGAATCTAACTTTAGGTGGTACATATGCTGTAACAGTTAATGCTACTGCTACTTTATCATCAGGCACGTTCGCGGCTGGAACATATACATTATCAGTGCCCGTTACATGCTCTTTATAATTTTACTTTTATTTCCATTACAAGTATTTGCCTTAAGCATTTATCCCAATCAAGTTGAGATTGAATCAAATATTGGTGATGAAGTTACTATTACGTTTGAGGCATATAATAATGACAAGAGTCAAGAAATAACCTTGGCTCTTGTTGAAGATCTTACAAAAAGTAAAGAAGACGAGACTATTCTTGATATTTTTATGTTAGCAAGAGATGACCGCCGTAAGTATCCATTATATTTTATTATTGAAAAATCTAAGGAGTTTTATATATGTTTTGCACAAGAGTCTCGATCATTTTATGCACGATCCTGTTCTCGGGTAATTGTTACAGCGAAGTAATTGGATTTCCATCTGCGCCAACAAATACTTCAAGTATAGGTGATGAAGTACGATCAAGAGATGGGGTTTTGTGTAAAGGATCTAATAGTGGACCTATGCTTGATGTTGGTGGATCAGTTTCACCCCGTAGCAACTACTACTATTTTCCAAATGCAACCTCAGCACCAAATGCTGAATCAGTACTACAAGGTTACGTAAGAGTAGTTATTCCACTTGGTGATACTACACCAAAGGTTGATTGCAATAGGTTATATGAACTTGAAATTCAAAGATTACAAATGGAATTAAAAATTCTAGAGCAAAATAAGAATTCAAAAGTCATAGTTAAATAGTATTTAATCATCCACTACTTGACAAACCTAATAAGAGGATCTTATCTTATTTAGGAATTTTTGTACAATAAATCTTGAAAGTGATGATTATAGTAAACAATCAAAAATGTTGCTCATTAGGTATTAGTTTAATAATTTAAGTGTACATTAATCTAGGTTTAGTATATTATACTCATATGAATACTAAACCTAGAAATTATCTTGTTGTGCATGCCCATCTTCGAAAAGGTGGAGCACACATTAAAACCAACAAAGCCCAACGCAAACAACAAAAGCAAGAAGTTGTTCGACTTCTGCGTCAAAGTTAAAATCACATACGGGTGTATCTCATCGGTCTTCTAAACCGACGTTAACCGAGTAACTGGAGTATGGAGGTTCGAGTCCTCTCACCCGTGCCATTATTTTATTAGCTAGGGGTTCAATTCCCTCCAGGCAGGCCAAATATTTTCATTCAACGTATGTACAATAATTGACTAATTAGATATAATTACTCTACAGTCAATCAACAAGGAAAGAAAAGAAATGAAGTTCTCAGTATATCAAATCAATCTTAGCGAAAATGAATTGAATAATCCGTTTATCCAAGATCAGGTTTGTGATATCATGTTTAAGCCTGATGCTGAAAACGTTTCTAAGATGAAGAGCTTTTATAAAGAAGTCGCTGAAATTGAAGCCAATGATTTTGAAGACGTCTTTGAAATTGGCAATATCGGTCCTGAAGAACGTATTACTCGTAAGGCTCCAATGCGTTCAGTATCTGTTGGTGATGTGATTCTTCGCGAAGACGGAGTTTGCAAGTTTGTTAATAACATTGGTTTTGGTTACGTTGTTTTTTAAGGAATAAAAATGACTGAACAAGAAATTGAATTAAAGATTGAACGTATGATGGATAATCTTGATAAGAAGTATATGGCGGGTGAATTCACCACAGAAGAATATGATTATGAAGTTCAGCTTCTAAATCAAAAGGTAAAGAATTTGTATGCCGAACATCTTAACATTCCTACCTGGATGCAATAATGAAATACGCCGTTGAACTTTACGAAGATCCAGATCAGTATTCGCGTTGGGAAGTAATTCGATTTTCTAACCCCGATAGTAATGGTCGATCTGTGGGTGAAGTACTGTATTCGATTCGCGGTAATGATTCATATGCTAAAAACCAAGCAGATGCTTGGCTAAATAATTACTTAAATGAGAATAATAATGACTGATCAAATCATGATTCAAGAGCAACTACATCAGATGTTTATTGAATCCGAAGATTGTATTAAGTTTGTAAATGATTGGATTTATGATCTTAATTCGGTAGAAGTGCCAACCGAAATTTTTAAGGAGATTGTATGATGAAGTATTTTGATGCATTACTACCTGATCTTTGTTTTGCTATGTGTGGATTTTTAATTGGATTCTGTTTAGCAAAGCTAATTTAAATTCAAGGACCTTCGGGTCCTTTGTTGTATATATAGAATACCCATACAATAATAATAACAAGGGTATATATGAAGAAATTTAAAGACTTTTTAGTCGAGCAGGCTAACATTTACACTAAATATGCCACATTTAAAGGGCGTATATTAGTTCTTGGTTATGGTAGTGTAGGACAAGCAATAGTTCCACTACTATTACGGCATTTAGATATTAATCCATCAAGTATTACAATCTTAGAAAAAGATGATAATAAACATGTCTTTAAAAGTAGACATGAAAATACTGGGATTACATACGTTCAACAAGAAATCACAAAGTACAATTATAAGACTGAACTTGCAAAGTATGTAAGCTCAGGCGGTCTTATTGTTAATTGTAGCTTGAATATCGATGCCCAAGATCTAATTCTTTGGTGCTTTGATAATGATATCATGCAAATTGATACATCACTTGAAAGATGGGATGATCATCACGACGAGGATATTCCAAATCCCGCGGATCGTACATTATATACAACTCATCGGACTATTAGAAAAGCACTGGCGGGCTTTATAGATGCTCCAACATGTGTTGTTACTCATGGGGCAAATCCAGGTTATGTAAGTCATTTAACAAAACGTGCTTTGCTTGATGTTGCAAAGTTTAAAGGTGTTAAAACAAAAGTGCCAGATTCAAAAGAGTCTTGGGCACAATTTATGAAAAAACTTGGGGTTAAGGTTGTTCATGTCGCTGAACGTGATACTCAAATTATTGATGAACCCAAAAAGAAAAATGAATTTGTTAATACGTGGTCGTGCGAAGGCTTTTGGGCTGAAGGTCGAGCTCCGGCAGAAATGGGTTGGGGTACTCATGAAGAGAAAAAACCAAGTAACGGTGCAACCCAAGGTTGGACTGCTTATTTAAATCAACCCGGTGTTGCAACATTAATTAAATCTTGGGTACCATCCGGCGGTCAGTTTAATGGGTTTTGTGTTCAGCATTCGGAATCAATTACATTATCAGATTACTTTACTACATCTGATCAGTCATTTCGTCCTTCGGTTTATTATGTCTATCAACCATGCGATGCCGCAATTACCTCCGTCCATGAAATGCGCGGTAAAGAACTAAATATTCAAAATAAACAACGTATTATAAAAGATGAAATTACATGTGGAATTGATGAACTTGGCGTATTATTAATTGGTGATGATTTTTGTTGGTGGCATGGATCACAGTTAAGCATTCATGATGCCCGTAAACTTATTCATGGCGAGTCTGCAACGTCGGTTCAAGTTGCTAGTTCTATGCTTGCTGCCATTGTTTGGATGATTGAAAATCCAAATGAAGGTTATATTGAACCCGAGCAGATTCCATTTGAAAAAATACTTGAAATCGCCGACACATATTGGCAACCGCTTGCAAGTGTTGGTTCTAATTGGACTCCGTCAAAGGATGTAAATTCATTATTTTATCGACCATATAATAGTAATAATCCGTGTTCTTTTACAAATTTTAAAGTTTGGACATAAAAAATTCAGTGATCGTGTATATATAGGAATAACAGGCCCGTTAAGAGGCTTGAGGGAATATGGGACCCAACCCGTATCGGTAGCGGCGACGTACACCGTTAGTCTTTGGGCAATTTTGTCCAAAGCATAGAAGGACGGGACGTTTAGCATTGTTGTTCTTGTTGAACAACCGGTCTTCTATTTTATTCCAATAACAATAATAAAAAAGGAAATAAAATGGCTGACTATACCAGCTTTGCAATGGATCCATTCTATGCTCTATCCCGTGAGGTAGAAGCTACTAAGACAAAAGTCTCGGATGGTATATTTGAAAACTACAAACTTCAAGTAGCTCAAACTAATGATATCAACAACCGCGCAATGCAGGTTGCTCTACATGATGCCTCAGCTCTCGCTGATCTAAAACAAGCCACCACCAACGGCACACTCCAAAACATGCTAGCCCAAGCTAGAACCGATGCTATTATCGGTCAAACTGCTATGGCAACACAACGCGAGGTTATGCACCAAGGTGAAAATACTCGTGGTCTTGTTAATGCTCTTAATACTCAAAACCTTAATACAGCTTTAATCAATACTAATACCGCATTAGTTGGTGGTGGTCTTGCTTATGGCAATTTAGGTTTAGCATATGGTGGTTTGAATACTGCTTACCAATCAGCAAATGTTAATAGCGCAGTCAATGCTTTCCAAAGCCAACTGACAAATCAACGCTTTGTTAACACCGGTACTGCTAATGGTAATACTCAAACTTCAACACCAACCAGAGTAGCTTAAGGAGAAGATCATGCCAGACTCAATTATGACTGATCCATTTTATAGTTTAGCTCAGGAAGTAGAATCGACAAAGACTAAAGTTTCAGATTCTATTTTTGAAAACTATAAGTTATCGGTTGCCCAAACTAATGATATTAACAATCGTGCGATGCAAGTTGCTCTTCATGATGCTACCGCTTTTTCTGATTTGAAAAATGCCGTAGAACAAGGTACATTGCAGAGCATGATTGCCGCGGCAAAGACTGATGGTATTATTGGTCAAACCGCGATGTCCACACAACGCACCATCATGGAAGAAGGTGAACGGACACGAGCTCTAATTAATGCTCTCAATACGCAGAACTTGAATACCGCTTTAATTAATACCAATACCGCTTTAGTTGGTGGTGGTGTTGCTTTTGGTGGTTTAGGTTTAGCTTATGGTGGCCTTAATACCGCTTATCAGAATGCAAATTTATCATCGGCTGTGAATGCTTTTCAAAGCCAAATTGATACCCAAGGTATTGTGAATACAGGAACTATGAACGGTAATGCCCAAACCTCAACCCCAACAAGTGTTGGTTAAGGAGATATCATGTTTATTCCAATGTTTGGATATGGTAGACCATATTTAGCCGCGGGAATTGGATATCCTTATTATGGTGGTTTTGGCTATCCATATCTAGGTTATGGCTACGGCTACGGCGGTGGTTACGGTTGTTATTGTTAAACTAATCAATGCGGGCCCATGCGGGCCCGCAAGGAGACAATATGTTTAGGTTCCCATATTACAGTATGATTAATCCTTATTATATGCCATATGGTTATGGTAACTATAATTATGGTATTAATGCATTTCAAAGTCAAATCGGCAATCAAAGTTTAGTTAACACCGGCGTAATGGCAGGTGTAAATCAAACTTTTTCCCCAACACAAATTTGGTGATATCATGTACAGAAAAATTATTCATACAATTCGCGAAGAACACTTTGACGAAAAACCCGGTGTAACAACACAAACTGAGATTGTTACAGATAAAGAAACGCTCGCGGTAAATGTTCCTCTTATGATTCGTTTATTAGAATATGCTCGTGAAAATGCTAAGTCAGACTTAGATCTTCATAAAGTAGTTGAAAAAATGATTGATGAAAATGAAGAATATGATGTATTAACAATGGATCAATATAATGAAATAGTTGAAAAAGAAAATGAAGTTATGACACAAGAAGCCATGACATTTAGAATGGATTCTAGAACTTTATGGGCACGTTTTGTCTGGGGCTTATTAAATTATGCAATTGCATTAAACAATTCATTGGATGGTAAAGAACAAGCCGAGGCACGAATTTATAAAGTAGTTGGACAACTCGGTGATTTAATTAGACCATATTATGATGACGCCACAGTTCGCCAATTTGTCGATGCAATTTCTAATTTTGCAAGAATTACTATTACAGTTATGCAAAATACAAAAGCCGGCATGCCAATTGATGGCACCGCCGATCTTTGGATTAAGAGTGTAGATGATATTTCAACTTTACTATCAACAATTGATAATAAAAATTGGCCAAAAGATGCCGTAAAGTCTTATCTTGATAATATTGTAAATTTATTAGTTACATCAATTAAAGCGCGTGATATGCGTGATTGGGTAACAAATGAAACCGCAATTGAAAATCTTGATAAAGTAATTGCACTTGGAGATAAAGAAAAAGATTTAATTAGCTTTGCCGATATCTTTAGTGCGGGCATTATTGACCAATATCCTAAGAAATTTGAATCATGATAGTAAGAAAATCATTTGATAAGGTTGAAAAAGAAAGTCTTGCTGCACATGTAGAATTGTGTACAGAAAGATATGAAGCAATTGAAAGAAGACTTGAAGATTTTGATAAAGGTCTTTATTGCCTTAATAAAAGCTTTTCTGCTTTTAAATCTACTTTATTAAAAGCTATTAGCGTTGGCACAGTAGTGTTAACATCTTCTATTTCAATTTTAATCATTGTTCTTGATAGGATACACTAATGGAAATGACATTTTCTCAATCATTATCGTTGGCTCGCCAACAATTAAATTCAGAGTATCTTGAAAAGGCTACATCTGATTTGGAAAAATGGATTATTGATGCCGAAAAGGAATGGAGAGAAAAGGGCGTTAAATTGCCTTATCCATCTTTTAATATCTATCCTAATGAAAATGAAATAGATGCTAGAGCTGAAAAGCTCAGAATAGAAGCAGCAAAAATCAAACAACCATTAAATGCTACAATTACTATTCCAAATAAGGCTCAGTAATGAATCAACTTCTTTTTAAAAATGGTTTTCGAAGAAGAAGGATTATACCAGTGCCGGTTGTGTCTTCAATTGGTGGTCCAGGTAACGATATTATCGTGAATCAAATTGGTGTACCTGGACCACCAGGACCTCCCGGCACATTGATTGTTCCGGTAACAATTGTCACTTCTTCACCAACTACAGCAACATCAAGTCAGTATTTTCTTGGGGTTAATGTAGCAGGTCCATCTTCAATTATATTACCAACAAGTGTTATTGGAAAAGTGTTTATTATAAAAGATGTATCCGGCAATGCATTTACCAATCCAATTACCATAACTGCAATAGGCCATACAATCGATGGTCAAAATAGTTATGCGTTAAATGTCAATTATAGCAGTGTCACTTTAGTCTTTACTGGACTAGAGTGGAACATAACATAATGGGATATAATGTACCATTAACAGATAGTGCTAATTTTTTAGCAACATTAGTAAAAGCCTTATAACAATAATAACAAAGGAAACAAAATGTCTTACAATACACCTTTAGCGTCAAAAACAAAATATGGTATAGTAGAAGTTGGAACAAATATCGATGTAGCAACTGGCGTAATTGATATTCCACAAAATGTGGCAACAACTGCAACAGTCACATTTGATGTTATTAATGGAACAACTTCTATAAATGGTGGTAATGTATTTGATAACACAAATCGTGTACTTACTGGTTTAACTGCAGGTACAAATATTACAATCACTGGAACTGCACCAAATTTAACAATTAATGCATCTAATACTCCTGCTGTTGCAACTAAGTTGATTAGTCAAATTAATAGTCCATATACTGCACTAGCAACTGATTATTATATTGGTGTTGTTGCAACTGCACCAGTAATTATTAATCTTCCAGTAGGCACAGCAGGAGATACTTATGTAATAAAATCTGAAGTTGGAAATACTGGTAATATTACAATTAATCCAAATGGTGTTCAAACAATTGAGAATGTTGCTAGCTATAGTATTTTAGCTGTTACTGACGGTAGTGTAACATTGATTTTCCGTGGCACAAACTGGAACGTTGTATAATGGCATATACCCGACCACCCGCGGTAACAAGAGCCGGTATTGGGCTTAAACAAACACCAGCTGCAACTACACAAGCAATTACACCGGTTGTACTTGATGGTGAAATTGCAAGTGCAACAACATTAGGTCTAGTTAAAATTGGATCTGGCATTTCCGTAACACCCGATGGAACAATTAGTTCTTCAGGAGGAAGTAGTTTATTTGGTACATGGACTCCACAATTAGTACAAAATACATCGGGATCAATAGGTCTTATTATAAACAATGCTAATTATGTTTTAATTGGAAAACTAGTTATATGCACTTTTGATTTTACTATTTCAAATATTACTGGCGGATCTAATAATACCATTTTGCGTTTAGATAATTTACCGTATATATCAATCAATAGTGATGGTTATACCGGAAGTTTATTAGTTTCATATTTTAATAATATGAATAGTAATATTGATTTTATTTCTGGCACTGTAAATCCAAATTCTTTTCTAGTAGATTTATGGTATACCAATGAACAATCAAAATCTGTAATAAAAATAACGCAAAACGTTATAAAAATTGGTACCAAATTAACTGGTACTATTACTTACTTTACTAATTAGGAGCAATTATGTTACCCGAAACACCACAACCAACACCAATGTCAGTACCAACACCAGCACCAGCACCTACTCAATCACTAGTGCCATCACCAATGCCAACACAACAACCAAAACATACAATTACGCCCGGTAAATTTCATTTTCTTCTTAAGAAAAAGTGAACTAAAGTAAAATTTTGTGTACAATAAATCTTATGAATTGTACAATTATTTTTGTAGATACAGACAACTAACACATACAAACTATATCTACGACTTTACTACTAATACTAGGAGGTTTTAGAGTGGAACAAATGAAAGAAAGAATTATGAAAATGGCCGACAACATGGCCGCAGCTGCTACAACGTTTAATTCTCATGGTTATGAAGTATTCATTCAAGCTCGTGAAGATTTGAAGCATTGCCTTGAAGAAGAAGTAAAAGCTAAGTTTAAAGAAAAGTGACTAAATAAAATCTAACGGGTCTTTTGACCCGTTAGATTTATTTGTTGTGTACATTAATTATGTATATAGTTATAATAACTATTCAATCAATGGAGATATATTATGTCTGATAAAGATCTTATTCGCGCCAACTTTGCCGATAAAGTAGTTTTTATGGCATTGCTTTTTGCGGGTTGTTTTGTTGTTGCGCTTGCTGTAGCAGGTCAACTATAAGTATTGGGGATAAAAATTAATATCTTTTATCTTGATCATGACACATTACTTTGTGCACAGTATCACGTAGATAAGCACGTAGTAAAAATGATTCTAGAACATTCCCAAATTCTATCAACTGCGCATCGAGTACTTGATGGCACTCAAGGTGTTCGTGAATCTAAGACCGGTCGTAAGCAAAAGTACTGGCGATTGGATTCAAATCTTGATAGTGTCATCTATCAAGCAACTCATATTAATCATCCATCTACGGTTTGGGCTCGATCATCATTGGAAAATTATAAGTGGTTGCATATTCTTACTATGGAACTATGTAAGGAATATACTTATCGGTATGGAAAAGTACATAAGTGCCAGTCATCGGGACTTTTAGATGCTCTATACGATGCACCAAAGAATATTCCAATGGGACCATTCACACAACCTACACCAGCAATGCCAGACGAATACAAAGTAGCTGGTGACTCTGTTCAGTCATATCGTAATTATTATAATGGATCTAAGCAACGAATGTTTGTTTGGAAAAATCGTGATATTCCTTTTTGGGTGATGCAAAATGCCAACTAAAAGTTATTCAAGTCATGGTCGAACTCGCCGGCGACGCCGTATTAATTCAAAGGGTGCGCCAACCGCAATTTATCAAAATATTAATAAATGGGGCGAAATTACATCTACATCAGTAGTCACAAAAAGTAGTGTAGCAAAAGGCCATAAAAGAAATACAATTACTCAAACTACCGGTAGAAAAGGCCAAAGAACTACTACCACCGCAAATGGTTTTACTGACGTACTAGGCTATCGATATACTAAAGAACGCAAAAGAAAAACTAATAATAAATCATTATATGCTCTTTTGTTTGGAACGGTAAGTAGTTCTAAAAAACCAGTACAACCTCAAAATGTAAATTCAAACCAAACTTCTTCTGTAAAATATCAAATTGATGAAATTGCTACACGTCAAGAAGATGAAAAAAAGCAACAAATTAAAGAACAAGAACAGCTAAAAAAGCAAGAAGAAAAGCTAAAAAAGCAAGAAGAACAAAAACGACTGCAAGAAGAACATATTAAGTATGTTAACAGTCTTAGTATTGAAGATAAGTTTAAATATGTCAAAAATATGTCAGTACGGTTTTGGCTAGTAGTTTTAGTGTTTCTTATCATTCAACATAATAGCAATATTATCAATTATCTTTGGTTAAGCACAGTTGCATATTTCATTGGATATTTTCTAACACAATCTTATTACAGAGCAGAATTTACAAAGGAACAAAAGCAAAAGCTTTATTGGTTTCCAGTAAAATGGGCACTTATTATTGGTCCTATCTATACTGTATTTGATTATGCTTACTTTGTATTTTTCGAGTATAAATAAAATTGTAGTATACTAGGAGATAAAATTGCCACTATACGAATTCGTTAATACCGAAACAAATGAAGTATTTGATCTTATCATGAAAATTAGTGAAAAGGAGCAATATCTTCGGGATAATCCCCACATTCAAGCTCTATTAAGCGCGCCAGTTATGATGGATCCAGTGCGTGTTGGGGTGCGAAAACCCGATAATGGATTTAAAGAAGTTTTACAAAGAATCCATGAAAAAACACCGGGCAGTCGTTTAGATAAAACATCGAATATTTAAGGATTATATTATGACTATTAATAAGAAGACGGGTAAGATCGTTAGGCCCCGCACTTTAACACAAAAAAGTAAAGCTGCCGCGACTCGTCTTCATAACAAAATAGTAGGAAAAACCAAACGTAAGTAAGGAGAAATTATGGCTCGCAGAACCGCATTACGTGCAGTTGAAGATGATCAGCAACATATTGAGCGAGCAGTTGTAGCACCTACAAACCGTCTTAAGCTAAGACTTGATGACTTAAAGACTTTTGATCCATTAACCGATAATCAAAAGAAATTCTTTGATGCCTATCGTCAAGGTGATTACTTTATTGCACTGCATGGAGTAGCCGGTACAGGTAAAACCTTTTGTGCACTTTATAAAGCAATTGAAGAAGTACTTGATAAGTCTAATCCGTTTAATAAGATCATTGTTGTAAGATCTGCCGTGCAAGGCCGTGAAATTGGCCATTTACCGGGTGATGTAAATGAGAAGATGGAGATTTATCAGCAACCTTATCGACAGATTTGCACTACATTGTTTGGTCGTAAGGATGCATGGGATAGGCTTGAAGAACAAGGGCATATTGAATTCATTAGTACCAGTTTTGTAAGAGGAATGAGTTTTGACGATGCAATCATTATTGTCGATGAATGTCAAAACATGACTTTTGAAGAAATTGATACCGTCATGACTCGTGTTGGTTATCGCTCAAAGATCATTTGGTGCGGTGACTATCGCCAGACTGACCTAAACAAAAAGAAGAATGACGTATCGGGTATTCTAAAGTTTTTTGATATTGCTTATCACATGGGTTCATTCACACGAGTAGAATTTGAAGTTGATGATATTGTGAGAAGCAGTTTGGTGAAAGATTATATTATTGCAAAAATTAAGTACGAGGACACATCAGAATAATTTAAATAAAGGTAATTAAATGATTAATTCACGCTCATTGGATGAACTGCATCCAATTGTTAAACAAAAAGTTCAAAAGTTTATTGAAGAATGCGATAAAGCAGGTATTGATTTACTTGTTACTTCAACATATCGCGATCGAGAATCACAAGATGAACTTTATGCTCAAGGTAGATCAAAACCAGGTAAGGTTGTAACTAATGCTAAAGCAGGTCAATCATTTCATAATTACCGGTGTGCAGTTGATGTAGTACCACTTCGTAATGGCAAACCAGTTTGGAATATGTCTGGGCCCGATGAAGATCTTTGGAATAAAGTTGGAACCATTGGTGAATCTTGTGGTCTTGAATGGGCAGGTCGTTGGAAGAAGTTTAAGGAAACTGCTCATTTTCAGTATACCGGAGGTC
>Ga0214917_10004480_pt1 | contig 15505 bp, 17 predicted proteins | sample LL_1208_BB_MetaG_FD_177983 | JGI IMG/M metagenome (GOLD analysis project Ga0214917, IMG submission 177983) | Freshwater microbial communities from Lake Lanier, Atlanta, Georgia, United States - LL_1208_BB | ecosystem: Environmental > Aquatic > Freshwater > Lake | place: USA: Georgia | collected... | reverse complement strand
GAATATAATTGTCCATTGTTTCCAATAATTCTTTGTTGACTGTGATGTAATGTTTGGTCTCGGTTGGTGCTTTTTTTTCAGTTGATGTTTCGGGTTTTTTACGGAAATAATATCTTGCGCTTTTGAATATTTTGTCCTCAACATCACCTTTGTATCCATTTGATTTATGAATTTCTATTTCTAATTTAAATAATTCATCGTTTTCTTGCCTCCATATTAAAAAGGCCTGTTTGAAATCTTTCCGATGATCATATTGATGATTTTTGGAAAAACGCGATAATTCTTGGTTGATTTCATCGCTTAATTGAAAACGATAGACTGGTTTTCTTACTTGCTGTTGATCTTGATTTGAATCTTTCATTTCTAATTTGTTTCTAAAAAAAGAATTTTAATTTTAATTAATTTAAATTTGTTAATTACTAATTTAAATTTTTTTATTTCAATTTTTTATACATCTTTTGGGAAAAGGTTTAGCCAAAATATATAAATGTTTTTGATGTTTTTGATCCACTTTTTTTACTTCGTTATAAAAAAGTGGATTTTGGCTTTTTTCTTTTAAGTTATATATGACAACGTGTGCTTTATATAGTCAACCTTTTTTAACCAACTATGGATATAACGGTTGTTATCGAAATATTATTACCATTAATTTATTACCTCGCGGACCCCTTGCCAAATTAGTTCGTAGAGCACAGTTCAAACCCTTAAGTGAATTTCAAACTTTTGACGGATATTGTGATCAAAGAAAAAGATGTGGACTTGCCTTACGAAGTTTACACGGGGGTGGTTGTGAAGGGCTTATGTCCGTTGAGGAATTACCCGATTTATATAACTTTTTATTATCCAATGGTTATAAGATTGAGACGAGTCTTACCAAAATGACAAATGGTAGTAATATTATGTTAAACAATGGTAATAACAATGCACAACTTATTTGTTTTTTTTCATATTTAGGATAGATATTTTTTAAATATAAATTAATATAATTAATATAATTAATATAATAAATATAATAAAGAAAAATTGAATTTATAATGATTAAAAATATTATCATTATAAAACAAAAATTATTGTTTAAGTTTAATTATGGAAATTTTAAATTATCCAGATAATTTTGATTCTTTGTCAAAGAATTTGCAAAATGAAGTCATTTCTTATTTAAAATCAATGGATGAACGTCAATTAAAAGCCTATTTAATTGCCAAGGAACATTTAGGTTCCTCTTTTAATATTTTCAAAAGTAATGGTTTCAAAGAATGGAAAAGTAAAACCGATTGATCTTATTTTTATGAATTTTGTATATTATATATTATATTGTATTTTATATTGTATTTTAGAATTATTTGATTATAACTAATAACCACCACCATTAAATTCTTGTATTGAATTTTGAATACGATTCATCGATTTTTCTTTTTGTCTCTTTAATTCCATCATATATTCTCTTTTTAATGATTCAAATTCATTGATGGTAAATTGAACAGCATCTCGGATTTCTTGTACTACTAATGCACCTGTAGTAATAGTAGATAACGTAGTTCTAATGATATTATCTATTGATCTTATAGTACCTATAATTATACCGTAAATAGGTATTTCTTCTGCTGTATTTAAAATAACATTTATAATTGTTTTACCTATTTTTTCTCCTGCTTCTTCAGTATACAAATTTATTTGATCAATGGCTGGTTGAATAAAAGGCATGGATGCTTCTAATATTAAAGAACCAATTACTGCTAGTTCTTGTAAATTGGTTGTATTTTCTAACGTATTTTTAGCCGCTATTAACATGTCCTTAAAATCATTGGGATTTCTTGGGTCAATACCAACATAATTATCAATATTTTCTATTGCATTTGATAACCCTTTTTTTATAATTTCTGTTATTTTTCCAAAAAAATCTGGATTTTGATAAGCCCTTTGTATTAAATAATTCGATTCTAAAGGAGTAATTGTATTTTTATAAGCATTATATAAATTGTTTTGTTTTGGATTAGGATAAATATTTACATTGTTTGATGATTGGAGTGTTTGTATTGGATATTGATTTTGATTTTGATTTTGATTTTGATTTTGATTTTGGTTATTAAGTAATCTCATTCCTGCTTTTTGTTTTTTTATTTGTCTATAATGATATTTATATTTTGTTTGTTTTTTTCTGTTATATTTATTATTTTTTTTCGTTTTGTTATAAACCATATTAATATAACACAAGTTTTTATTTTATTTTATTTTCAAATGTTCAAATTTTTAAAATCTTTGAACGACATTTTATAATTTTTATCTACTATTTCTTTTTTTACTATTTGTAAAATATTAAAATTTGAAAATCTACCTTTTGATAGATAACTGTTTGATTTTTCTTTTAATAATACGGTTGAATTTGATGAACTTGATAAATTAGACGAATTATATTGAATTGTATTTGGTTTCTTTAAATTAGACGGGTTTGTCTGGTTTTTTTTAATTGGATTTTTTATTTCTTGATCTTGATTTGCTCGAGTCGCTTGATTTGTTGGTTGAATTGGATTTGATGATTTATTATAATTTTTTAATTTTGCAAATATATTCTTTTTAGTTGATTGGGTTTCTTCCTCATTTTTGGTTTGATTTGTATTTTGGTATTCCTTTGTATTTTGTTTTTGTTCTTGTTCTTTTTTTATTTTTTCAAATTCTTTGTTTTTTTCCATCATTTCTTTTTGTTTTTTTAATTCTTCTTCCATATCAATATAAATCGATAAACAATCAAAAGTCAATACATATTTTCTTCCAATCGTTTCTAAATAACGATAAGGAATTGTATTATCACTATAATATTCAAAACATTCCCTTTCTTCATTATAATACATTGCTACATTTCCTAATGGTGTTTTTTCTATAATGAAACTGTTTTTCAAGTTTCTTTTTTCTAATATATCTGTTGTATTTATATTTTCAAGACGTTTTTTATATTCTTGTAAATATTTTTGTTCATAAGGAATTTGTATAGGTGGTTGTTTTTTGTTCGATTCATTTTCATCCTCATCATCCCCTTGGTTTTTTTCATAATCATTTTGTTTTTTTTTATAAAATTCATTGTAAACAGACAGAGAATAAAAAAATAAGTTTGCTATCCCAAAAAAGAATAATAATTCAATTAAAAAATCGTCAAAGTAAATCATTCCTTTAAGTATATTATTTTGTTATTGTTTGTTAAAATATTTTGTTGATAAATCTTTATATTATTATTGTTATTTTTATTGTTAAATTATTTTAGTTAAAAATAACTTTTTTCTATCCATAAATAATTCTTTCACCTCATTTGATAAATCAGGCAAATCAATGATTTCATAAGTATCATCTTCATGATCCGGATGGATCTGCACCAAACATAATTTTGTTATTTTTTTTCCATATTTTTCCTCCAAAATCACTTTGTAGGTATTCAATTGCATGGCATAATGCCAAAAATTTGTATCTGGCATATGACTGATTACAAAAGGTATTGCATATTTATTAAAAGCATTCACTCGTTTTATTTCTTTTACCCGTTTCCAATCATAAATCGCTAAAGTTCCATCTGGATTTTCATAAATCATATCTATTGAACCTGACAAATGAATATCGTCGTGAAAAATAGTCCATTCCGTTCTATAGGGTTTCAATTCTGGTGTATCTTCCAGATATTTTAAGAAATATTTCCATTCCGTTGTTTGGTAAGGAGGATAAGAATCTTCATTTTTTTGGGTTTGGTTTTTATTGTGTGATTCATTTTCGTTTGAATTATACTTTGTAAGAAGATCCTTATGTGTATATCCCGTGGGTAAGTCAGGATTATTCATGAAACATTCAATTTCATAATGCATATCTGTTCCCAATGATGATACATTTTTTCCATTTTGCGACCATTGTTCTTTGATTTGCTCTGGAGTGAGTCCCCAGTATTTATTTTTATCATTCCAATTTCGACCTTTCATCATGTTTTTAATCACTTCATCTGCATCAAAATGAGGAAAATTGGAATGAACCCATGTGGTTACGGATGTATAAGGTAAATGATGATGATCTTTGTTTTCTTCTGTGGGTGGAATACTAATGGTATATACATGTGTAGGCTCATCAAAATCAATATATTTATCTCTCGGATGTTTATTCGATGTGGATAAAGTATCATGTAGTATGGATTTGGTTATGGGATTAGTGGTCGTTGTCATTGTTTTTAAAATTAAATTCCGATAAATTGTAGTGTTTTATATGTTTCCTTTTATGAAATCAATTTTCTCGAGGATATAATATAAAAATTATTTTCATATTATAAGTTATTATAATATGAATTTTGATTTGAATATTCAGAATTATAAATTGGACGAATTGAGAGAAATTTTTGATTTACCTTCGAATTACAATTCTTCTTTTCTTGAATTACAGGATAGTAAACTAAGGGAAATTGTACTGAATAATATAGAGATAAATCAGGATTTGAAAATGAAAACGATCAGTTTTTTGTCAAAAGCGAAGGAATTATTGATGCAAAAAATAAGTCAGGGTATTAGTTCGACTATTAAAAACGATTTAAAAAGTGTCTATAAAGAATTTTATAATTCCAATTATGAATTGAAACCAACATTATTGGAAAGTCCGGATGATCATATGGTCCAAGTAGATAAAAAGAGTCCTTTTCTGTCTTCTTATCCAAGTGAATTCTTTCCTGGAGTGATCAATCCGTTGAAACGAAGAATCAATCGTCAAAATTTAAATGTAGATACACGTTTTAGAAATAATTATTTTTCTACCCAATCCTCCAATTTTAATTTTGAATTACCTTTACAATTTAATGACATTGTTACCATGCAATTAAGTTCGATTGAACTTCCTACTAGTTTCTATTGTATTTCAAAGCAATTAGGAAATAATTTTTTTACGATTGGAATCACAGTAGATATTTCTGGTAATAGTGAAACATTTACTAGTATAGTGAATGTATCTGATGGTAATTATAAAGCCGATACATTAATGCAATTTTTAAATACGTATATGGTGGGTCTTGGAGGATATTTTCAATATATTTATTTTACTACCAATATTTACCAAGATAAAACAGGCAGTGGTCAAGTTGTTGTGGGAATCAATTCACAATTTACAACGGATTATCCTGGAGTAGATGTACCATTTATTACATTGGATTTTCAATTGGGAAAAAATGGAATCAACGATAATTATGTTCCTCTTCCTCTGAAATTCGGCTGGTTATTAGGTTTCCGTAATGGGTTATATGTTAACAATACAAGTTATGTTTCCGAAGGATTAATTGATTTGTCTGGACCTAGATATATTTATCTAGTAGTAGATGACCACAATAATAATGTAAATGATAATTTTTATAGTGCTTTCAATTCCTCTATTTTAAACAAAAATATTTTGGCGCGAATTTCTCTCCAATCAGGAATTTTCAATGTCTTGGCTCAAAATAATTTATCGGTTATTACTTTTCCACGTCAATATTATGGACCAGTAAATATTCAGCGTGTAACAATTCAGTTATTAGATGAATACGGAAGAATTTTGGATTTGAATAATATGGATTATAGTTTTTGTTTGACCTTCCAAACCATTTACGATATCCAATAAAGACTGGATTGTTGGATTATATATTTTTGTCTGTTTATTCATCACCCGTAATTCGATATTTGGTCCATGATTTAGGAGATTTCTTTGTTCCTCCATCATAAGGAACCGCCAATCTTTCTTTCAATAACCATTCATTCACATGTAAATCATCCAAATAAACATCCGCCAATAATCTACCATATTTTTCATTTCCGACATTTTTTAGTGTAACATATTTATTTAAAATGATCTCAGATAAGGCATCCCTTGCTAAAATCGCACATTGTTTTTCATCTTCATTTGCTCCATGAAGTTCTGGAGAATCAATCCCACGAAATCTTACTGGAAAACGGTATAAAGGTGAATTTGGATAAGGCATTTTTGCAACAATGGTGATTGTATCACCATCATATACTTTAATGACTTGTCCTCCTTCAATAGGTGGAATAAATTGTTTTGTATCTTTCCAATCAATAGGAGGGAGAGAAGGGTTGTTGGTGGGAAGTAATGGATGGCTTGAATTAGAAGGGTTTGTTGTTAAAATGGGATTTTGATTACTATGAGAAATATCTGGATATTTTCTGAAAAAATAAAAACACTGGCAAAAACGTTTCCATATCATTGATTATTTATAATAAATAATATATTATTATTATTATTTATTTATAATTATGGATTTATATTTAATTTGTATTTATTTTTAATTTATTTTTATAATATAAGAAGATGACATTTCGAGTACCTTATATTCCCGCAAAAAGAACCTTTGGTACACTAAAAGGTGGTTATGATGCTGGTGATTATATTAATTTTAAAAATAAAAGTGTATATTGTTGTAAAGAACGCTTAGTAACTTGTAATAAATGTTCGATTGATCCGACACTTTTAAATAATAATTTGATAAAAAAAATGGATTTAAATGGTGTCAATGTATTACAAACCATTTATCCTATTCAGGATCCTGTGATTAATACTACCATCAACCCATCGAGTGTTTTTTATTTGACTTATACAATTGATCCTACAGGTGCTTTATTTGGAAATAGTCCTTGTGGAATTAATAATTACCCTAATTTTATGGTTTATGATAAATAAAATATTAATGCAAATACTGATGTAAATGTAAGAGTAAAATGAATAAATAATAACTTTTTTTTTATTTGAATTGCCATATTTTTTTTTATAAAGGGAATGGGAATTTTAACAAGTATTTTTTCTTCGTTTTGATTTGTTGTTTCTTCTTTTGGAACGGTTTCAGGTTCTTTCAATTCTTCTATTTTTTTTAGAGGAGAATAGAACTTATATTTTTTATATTTATTGTTTTTAAATATATAATGATTATTTTCTAAAATGTCTAAGTCCACAAATTGACCCCAATCCTCCTCCATTTATAAAAATCTCTATTCTTTACTTTAATATTTTATTCTTTCATTTTTTAAAGAAAGAATAAAAGTTTTTCAATTTTCTTTCCACTTTTATAAAAAAGTGGAGCAAAAATCAATATAGATATCCACATTTTATAAAAAAGTGGAGCAAAAATCAATATAGATATCCACTTTTTATAAAAAAGTGGAGATTAACGTAATATCTTTCTCGCTTTTTTGGAAATGGAACGATATTTACGTGTTTTTGGTCTAATCGTCATATATTCACGTGCTCTCATATAGGCTGCCATTACTCCCTTTTTATTTCTTTTACATGTATTTTTTGTACAAATGGGAAATGTCTTATTTGGACCTAAAAAACATCTTTTACCACATTTAGCAAGCATAATAGTTCTTTGATGATATCCTGGTTTTTGTTTTGACCATCCTCTTACTGCCGATTTTTTGAGTGTTTTTATCATTATATATTATTTTAATATTTTATCTTTTATATTGAAAGTATAAAATGATGAAAAATAATCAAGATATAGAAAATATCACCGACATAGAATTGGGATTAGAAAAAGTGGAAGATAAAAAAGGAGAAAAAAATATATTAAAAAATGTATTTTATCAATTCATAAATAATATTAAAGAATTAAAATCAAAAAAAAGTAGTATTTTAGATGACAATGAAATTGAAAATATTACCATAGATTATAATAGTGATTTAACAGATACTGACGATAACGATAACGATAACGATAACGAAAATAATAAAAATAATAAAAATAATCTAAATAATAATTCTGATAAAGAAATAAATCCAGACGAAATTCAATCCTTATCGGAATTAAATTTAAATAAAATTTATATTCCTAAATCTTATAAAAAGTTAAGTTATGAAGAGGTAGAGAGAAAAATGAATAAACATTATTTTGATATAAATCATCAATATTCCAGCGCGCTTGATATATTGGCCAGTTATTTACGTGGACAAAAAATTATTTATATGGAATCAAAATATTATTGCGACCAACGTTTGAATTTATTGATGATGCCTGCAATTTTTCTCTCTAGTGCTGCTACTGTATTGGCGATTGTAATAAAACAAGAATATATGTGGGGTGGATTATTAGTTTCTATTGTGAATGCAGTCATTGCTTTTTTGTTGGCATTGGTTAATTATTTTAAATTAGACGCAGTTTCTGAAGCACATAAAATATCATCTCATCAATATGATAAATTACAAACAGCCGTTGAGTTCATGTCTGGATCCATTTTATTGTTTCATCGTTGTACCAAAAAAAAAAATTCTATCAATGATCAGGAGACGAATCGATTTATTAATAACATTCATAGTTTTAATAATAGTTGTCGTAGTTGTAATACATCTGTTACTTGTGAAGAAGAAGAATTATTGAATGAATGTGAGGAAGAATTAGAAAAAAGTGTTCAAAGTAAATTGATGGATGTGGAAAAAAAAATTGCGGATATCAAAGAAATGAATCAATTTATTATTCCACATGAAATTCGTATGCGTTATCCAGTAATTTATAATACCAATATTTTTTCTGTTATTAAGAAAATAGATGATTATAAGAAAAAGATGATTACTCATTTGAAAAATGTGAAAAATGAAATTCGATATGTTCACCACAATAATCAGGAACATCTAAAAGATTCGAGAGAATATAAAAAAAATAATTATCGATTGGTTAAATTGTTTCGATTAAAGAGAGAACTTGTGAATGAAGTTTTGTTATTAAAATCCGCTTTTTTAATCATTGATCAAATGTTTAACCAAGAAATGGCCAACGCGGAGATTTTGAATAAGAGTTTTTTCAAGTTTTTTTGTGATTGTAATTTTTATTGGAAACGTGATTTGATTAATCCATTAGATATCAATCCTTTTATTCAAAATTTAATGGATCCTTTCAAAACTTTGCAAATATAAATTGCCCAATGTTATTATGCGCATTTTAATTTTTAACCAAAAGTTAAATGTTTTTGATTGAGTCTACTAATTTGTATATGATCTGTTGGATATAACATTTTTTTAGATTTGATTTGTGCAATTCTTTTTTTTTGTTGATATTGTTGCCAATAATAATAAGCCAATTTTTTTTCATGTTGTTCTCTTGTCATTGGTTTAATTTTATTGATTTGTTCTTGGATTGTTTCTGATTGAGGTTGTGATAATTGATTTTGAAAGTAATGATTAATAATTTTGTTTTTTGTTTTTTCCAAAGAATTTTGATTGTGTGGTATATATTCTAATTTACCTCCATTTACTTTCATATTTAAAGAATTTAAAATATCATCATAAGAAAATGTTTGTGATTGCATTTGTTGTTGTAATTGTGGTTGATTTGAATGATGTTTATAAGTTTGTTGATATTTTTGATGATAAGAGGGTTGTTTGAAGGGTTCTCTTGGTCCACTTTTGGGAAAAGTGGAGCAAAATTGGTTATTGTTTACACTATTTCCATTTTGCTCCACTTTTCTTAAAAGTGGAGGTAGTTTGAAATCTTTAAAAGGATTTAAGCCTTGGGTTTCCTGTTTTTCTTCAATAATTAATTCCATATTTAATTGTTATTGACAAGGAAAATGATATGTATGAATTATATTATATTTTTTATTTTCAAATATAATATATAAGAGATATGTCTAAAACTTATAAAAAGAGAGAAAAAAGAGGCAATAAAGAAAAGAGAGAGAGTAGTAGAAAAAGAAAATCCAGAAAAAATAAATCAAACATTCATTTTCAAAGTACCGGTTTTGTCAAAACCTTTACTATGAATCATGATTCAAAAAAAGATGAAAAGGATTTGGTATGGAATTCTGATTACAATGGAGATAAAGGAAATATGAATATATTTTTTAACAAAAACGGGAAAAAAGAAAAAATTAATATTCAAATGAATAAGGATGAAATCGAAAAATTATTAATTGAGCCAAGTATTGATTCTCGTTTAGATAAACGTTTATTACAAGATTTTCATCATATATTATAATTATGGTTTAATTTGTGTTGGTTTGGATGTTAAGGAATTTAAAATAATCGTTTCATCTTCCGAGTAACTTCTTTCTCTCTTATTTTTTTTAAAAGATTTTGATAAATGTTTATCCATGGTTGTTAAATAATAAGGAGATGCATATAATAAATCAGGTTTCATATTGGTATTATTATAAATGGACTCAATATAAATACCTTTGATTTGTTTTATTTTTTGTATGAATTGGGTAATTTTTTCGACATTATCAAAATTTGCATTGATAATGCTGTGATTACGGTTTTGGGAAAGATTTTTTTCAAATTCATATAATTGGTAAAAATTATTACAATCGTAATTTTTGGCAATTTGAATTATTTCTTGCTCGTATTCCGTGACATTTTGGTTTTTTAATGTATTAAATGAAACCTCAATATTATACCCCATTACTATGGCTAAAGATTTAAAATCCTTTCCACTTTTTTCCAAAAAATGAAGCAAATCCACTTTTAATAAAAGTGGAGCAAAATCTTAATGTTTTTTAAGAGTAATTCTTAATTTATTTATTTTGTATTTTTAAAATTGTATTTGGAAATGGAAGTGGAGGTGGAATTGGAAGTGGAGGTAGAATTGGAATAAAAAATAATCATATAATTTAAATGGCCTTTCGAAGATATGGAGGAATAAATTTTTCTGCCACCAATAATATAATTCGCAACCATTATGCCAATAGTGATAATTTAACTTCTTCCAATCGTATTGGTTTAAATTCTGATATTATTACGAATGGAACTTCATCCAATTCAAATTTATTATTTGAAAGTAATATTGATATGAGTGGGAATTCGATTTTTAACGCATCGATTATGAGTTTTAATTTGGCAGGAATTTTTTTAATAGATTCTGATTTACAGTTTTATCCTATTTATTCTTCTTTGTCAAATTATAGTCAATATTATACAAATTCAAGTACAAATGTTTTACCAAGTAATTCTAAAGGATCAGCAGGAATTTATAAAAATGTTGATGTCAGTATAGCAAATATCGATTGTGCATATCTTATATCACCAAATTATGGATTAAAAGTATTTAGTTTGCCAAATTTTGAAGGAGATGTATTATTGGATGTTTATAATAATACGGAAACAGTAGTCGTTGTTTCTCCATTGGTTCTTTCACATGGGAATTCATGCACTACAACTTTTTGAAAAAAAGTTGTGCAAAAACGGCCCTTCGGGGTAAGATTTATGTATATATTTTTAATCTTTTTACATTACAAATTTTTAATTTTGATTTACATAAAATTTTTTATAAATTATTCTATCAAGTTTTCAATGAAATTTACCCCGAAGGGCCGTTTTTCCCTACGGGACAACTTTTCCAAAAGTGGCTAGAAAATTGAATTTAATATTTTATTATGTGGTTGATAATAAAATATAGATAACTTATACCTTTTGAATTATATTATTGAATGCAGATAAACAAAACGATTGATATCGAATTATCTGAGAGACAACAACTCGCTTTTGATCTTTATAGAGAAGGAAAAAATATTTATGTCACTGGACCCGGAGGATCTGGAAAATCCGCACTTATCAAAAAAATTTATGAGGATGCCGTGGCAAGAGAGAAGAATATTCAAGTAACTGCATTAACTGGTTGTGCTTCGTTATTATTAGGATGTCGCGCAAAAACCCTTCATCGATGGTCAGGTATTGGTTTAGGGTCAAAATCAATTGAATTTAATGTACAGCGTATTATGGATAAAAAAAAGTATTCCATGCGTGGTGTACGCGATGTTTGGCGAAAAACTGATATATTGGTTGTCGATGAAGTCAGTATGCTTTCGTTAAAGTTATTTGATATGTTGAATCAAATTGGTAAGACGGTTCGTGGTAATCAAAGACCCTTTGGTGGAATACAAGTCATCTTTTTGGGTGATTTTTATCAATTGCCTCCGGTTGGTGATAAAGAAGAGGAAGATACATCTCGCTTTTGTTTTGAAAGTGAGGAATGGTCTCGGGTTTTTGAAAAAGAACATCAAATTCCTTTGACCAAAATCTTTCGTCAAACCGATATGACGTATTGTAATTTATTGAATCAGATTCGTGAAGGAGTAATAAAGAAAAGTACGTGTAAATTATTGGAGAATTATGTGGGAAGAGTGATCCCTGTGGATAGCAATATTCGTCCTACTAAATTATTTCCGACGCGAAATAAAGTGGATATGATCAACCATTTGGAAATGAACAAACTGAAAGGTACTTTGTATGAATTTAAAATGAAAGAAGTGAGTGATTATCCATTGACAAGTGAGTTTGATAAGGCTCGAAAAAAAGATACTGATCTTCGTGATATTCAATCAGAATTAAATTACATGTCGATTAATTTACCTTGTGTTTCTGGTTTATCATTAAAAGTTGGCGCCCAAGTGATGTGTGTTGTAAATAAAGAAATGAATACATTAAGTGGTAAAGTAATTGCCTTGTGTAATGGTAGTCAAGGTGTCGTTGTTGATATCAGTATTGTAATGGGAAACCCTTTACCAGTGGTTCGTTTCTTGATTCGTGGTTCATATGAAGATGTGATTATGGTGCGTCATGATTGGGTAAGTGATAATATTCCAGGTGTAGGTATAAGTCAAATTCCATTAATTTTGGCATGGGCATTAACCATTCATAAGGCACAAGGGGCTACTTTGGATATTGCTGAAATTGATATCGGTAGTGGTATTTTTGAATGTGGACAGACTTATGTGGCTTTATCACGCGTTCGATCTTTGGAAGGTTTATATTTAAATTCTTTTGATCCTAGTAAAATAAGAATTAGTCGAAAAGTTAAGACTTTTTATGATGATTTGATGGCTTTTTGGGAGACTTGTCCCTCATCAGTCGTATATTTAAAGGAAAAAGAAAAGGAAAAGGAAAAAGAAAAAGAAAAAGAAAAAGAAAAAATTCCTATTGCCACACCCGTTTTAGTAAGTGTGGTTCAGGGAGAAAAAAATCCATTTCAAGAATTTGCTTATGAAAACAATATTCCTGTTGTAACGGCTGAATTAGTTATAGAACCTTAAATTAATAAATTTATTATTATTATTATTATTATTATTATTATTATTATTATAATTATTATTATTATAATTATTATTGTTTGAATTTACATGATTTTTTTTTCATAACAACCACGACAAACGGGTATGTAATTGGTAGAACCAACCACGGTTTGTTCTTTTTCTTCCGTCAAACGCATGGAAAAGATTCCTGGGGTTCCATTTTTACATTGAGAGCATAGTGATGTCATTTTTGTTACTTTATCACATAAAGGTATTAGATCTAATATTTGTCCGAATTTTTTTCTCTCGAAATCACCGTCTAAACCACCAACATAAATTTTTTTATTTTCTTTTAACCAGATTTCGATACATTCATATAAGTCTTGGAAAAATTGTCCTTCATTGATGAGAATGACTTGGGCTGATTGGACTTGTTCATTTTGTAAAATATGTGAAAGATTCGTAGTTTGAATACAAGGAATCATTACTTTATCGTGACTTGATAATAAATGGTCGTCATATCTAGTATCGATGGAATGATTGATAACTACCGTTTGTATGTTGCAAAAGATACATTGTTTATAGACTTCGATAAGACGAGATGTTTTTCCTGAAAACATTGGACCAATAATGAGTTCTAAATATGCGGAGTTATTTTGGGTTGTCATTTGGTTGTTTATGTTTGGATTTTGATGAATCATATATGTTTTTAGTTTATTGTGTTAAAAAAGTTTCAATTTTTAAACCATTTCTCATTTTGGCTAACGATGTGGGCGTAAGCGTAAATGTAAAAAGTTAATTGTTGTCATTGCGCATTTTTATACAATCGGTCATTTCAAAAAAAAATTTGAAGTTAAAAAATCATAAGAAATATGTACCCGAAGGGCATAAAAATTGAAATACTTTTTCATCTTTTTTTTAAAACTATATAAAATTATTTTGGAATAAAGTATAAAGTTTGTCTTTGAATTTGTTTTTGAAAAATGTCAATGTCAATGTCAATGTCAATGTCATTAGTAAAAAGTTTTCGTAAAGGTGGGGTTGGATTCTTGGAAAAATGTAGTGAAAAGTTATTGACGGATTTATTGGCTGTGGCGAATGAATCTTATTATAATGATTCTGCAGGATTTTTAACCGATAATGAATACGATATTATCAAGGAATTTGTAGAATTAAATTTTAGTGGTTCTCAAGAGATTTGTAAAATTGGCGCTCCAGTAACTGGAGACAGAAAAAAGGTAGTATTACCTTACTTCATGCCATCTATGAATAAAATTAAACCTGATACGAATGTTTTGGAGGATTGGAAGAAAAAATTTTCAACAAGTCATTACGTCATTTCTCATAAATTGGATGGTGTGAGTTGTCTACTTGTGGTTAAACCTGGAGGACGTGATCGATTCCTCTATACTCGAGGAGATGGACGAATAGGTCAGGATATCAGTCATTTGATTCCTTATCTTGGTTTATCTCCAAAGGATATTGATTTTGGTGAGAGTTTTAGTTTAGGAGTTGTTATTCGATGTGAATTAATTGTACCAAAAAAAATTTTTCAAGAAAAATTTGCTAAGAGTTTTGCAAATCCTCGTAATTTTGTTTCTGGAATTGTAAATCAAAAAATAGAAAACTTAGATGTATCTTTAGTAGTAGGAAATATTCATTTGGTTTCTTATGAACTTCTTTTCCCAGAGAAAATGAAACCAAGTTTACAAATGAAAAATTTACAAAAATTTAGTTCTATTGGTGTTGGTTTTGGTGTTGGTTTGAAAAAGGTTGTATCTGATGTTGTAACTGCTTCTGAACTTACCAATGAATATTTGTCGGGAGAATTAATGAATGCTCGTGAAAGTAGTATTTATGAAATCGATGGAATTATTTGTTCAGCGGATAAAGTTTATGAGAGAAAGGATAAAAATCCAGAGCACGCCTTTGCATTCAAAATGGTTCTTACTGATCAAATTGCTGAAGCAAAAGTAGTTGATGTATTATGGTCTCCAAGTAAAGATGGCTATTTGAAACCAAGAGTAAGAGTTGAGCCTTTGAACTTGGGAGGGGTTTGTATCGAATATGCTACTGGGTTTAATGCCAAATTTATTCAAGACAATTTGATTGGTGTTGGATCATTGGTGGAGTTGATTCGTAGTGGAGATGTGATTCCACATATTCGTAGAGTGATCAGTGGAGGAATTAATGGAGCAAAAATGCCGGATTGTTCTTATGAATGGAATGAAACAGGTGTTGATATTTTATTGAGTAAAGGAGATTTGTCCTCGGATTTAACAGTAAGAGAGAAAGTATTGACGGGATTCTTTCAAGGAATTGGTGTGGTTGGTTTGAGTAGTGGATTGGTTGCGCGTTTGATTTCGGCTGGATACGATACGATTGGAAAAATTGTTGCTATGAAAATGGAGAATTGGTTATCTGTGGAAGGATTTCAAAAGAAATTGGCGACGAAGATTCATGATGGAATTCGCGATCGATTGGACAAAGTAGGTTTGGTAGAATTG
>Ga0214917_10004478_pt1 | contig 15506 bp, 15 predicted proteins | sample LL_1208_BB_MetaG_FD_177983 | JGI IMG/M metagenome (GOLD analysis project Ga0214917, IMG submission 177983) | Freshwater microbial communities from Lake Lanier, Atlanta, Georgia, United States - LL_1208_BB | ecosystem: Environmental > Aquatic > Freshwater > Lake | place: USA: Georgia | collected... | reverse complement strand
GAAGGAGCATTTTCAGGGCGGATATTGATCTCGATTCGGTGCAATCCGAGTTGATCAAATCCAAAGCGAGTAAGAATTTCAACGGCTCTGGTCGTATATCCACGATTGGCAAACTCTTGATCGATCCAATAACCGATATGGCCACCGCGCAAGGCGCCATAAATCACGCCGCCGAGTGTGATCTGTCCAATGAGATTGGGACCTTTCCAGATTACAAAAGAGAATGAGCGGCCGTTGCGAGCCTCGCGATTAAATGTTGCAATCATTGAAAAAAATGATGGGAGCTGAGGAACCGACGCAGCCGGTCCGACCGTCACCGTTGGCAACGTCGCTTCCCATTGCTGTAACCATTCTCGGTTCTTACTGCGCACTCGATTCCACCTCATTCGATCACGTAGGCGAAGCGGGCGAAGCTCTAATTCGCCATCACTTAAGAGAATCGGCCAGTGAGGTGCCTGATGAGATGACATGGCGGTTAGATATATCGACGTTCGAGAACAACAACGGTGACATCTGCGCCAGTTTCAAGTGACGTCACATTCTCCGAGATTGCAATAAATGCATTGGCATCTGAGAGTGTGGTCTGTTCATCCTGCGCTGATGAATCACCTTTACCCAGTGGTGTGATGGATTTTCCATCTTCGGACAAGATCCCACGAACATAGGAACGTTGACCATCAGGTGAAGTAACTGGTTTCTCTAACTTCGCCTTCACGGCCGGGCGATGAATTGTGGAGGCCCCGAGCATCGTTCGAATCATCGGGCGGAGAAAGAGTTCGAATGAAATGTAGGCAGCGATTGGATCGCCAGGAAGTGTGACTACCGGAACTTTATCGGGGCCGATAGTTCCGTAATTGTGACGTCCACTCGATTCGATCGCTAAGTCGATTGTGGTTATCTCACCGATCCCAGTAAGTGTGCGAGTAATAAGATCAAAGGAGTCATCGTTTCGCTCACCGCTAATGATGATCAAATCTGCGCGAACTAGTTGATCCTCAATAACATCTTTTAGCGCATCTTCATCATCTGGAATTGTATGCACGCGATATGCGACGGCACCTGTTTCACGTACAGCTGTTGTAAGTAGCCACGAGTTTGTTTCGTACTCTTCATCTTCGCCAAGAGATTGTCCGGGCTCAACCAAATCTGGCCCGGCAGAGAGAACTACTACGCGTGGGTGTGGACGAGTAAGAAGGTGATCGCGGCCAATAGATGCAGCCAATCCAATCTGAGTAGACCGAATACGACTTCCTTCTTTGAGAACCAAACGCTCGCCGGCAAAGACATCGGCAGCCAGGGTTGCTCCATGCGCATCGAGAAGTGGCATATCAAATGGTTCGAGTGGGCGGCAAAGAGCCAATAAGGATGAGAGGAACTCATCAACTCTTACATGCTCTGCCATAATCTCACCATACTTGTTAGAGCTACTGAATATGGGGATTGACGTGAACTTTCATAACGAAAAGTCTGATCTTCGAAAAAGATACCGTCGAGAACGTAGCGAGCATGCAGTTGATACTCCCTATTCGTATCTGATTAATTCAAAAGAAATTTCATTGGCAAGAGTTATCGCAAGTTATATTTCATATGGTGACGAACCCAACACTTCAGAACTTAATAAGGCAATTCTCGATTCTGGAAAAAAGTTACTACTTCCGCGCATCACTGAAGTACGTGGTGAAGCTGGTTTGGAGTGGGTTCCATGGAATGGGGATGCTGAAAATCTCAAAGAACGAGGCCGTATTCTCGAACCAATCGGTCCGGCTGATATTGATCACAATCACATTGAAGTTGTCATAGTCCCTGCTTTGCGAGTAGACAACCACGGATATCGCCTTGGACAGGGCGGCGGATTCTACGACCGTGCACTCCCACATCTTGCCGCATGGACAATCGCGTTGATATTTCCTGAAGAAATTTCTGGTCAGCCTTTACCGCGCGAAAGTCATGACATTCCGGTTAACGCTTATGCAACCTATGACATGGTTGTTCGCTTAACTTAAGGAAGATTGCGAGCCATCACAATTCTTTGTACCTGATTAGTACCCTCATAAATCTGAGTTAACTTAGCATCTCGCATCATACGTTCGACAGGATAATCAGAAACATATCCATAACCTCCCAAGACCTGAACTGCATCTGTTGTCACCTTCATGGCGACATCGCTAGCGAATGCCTTACTTGAGGCAGAGAAGAATTTCAGGTCTTTATCATTGCGCTCACTCTTTGCCGCTGCCGCATACGTTAATTGACGAGCTGCTTCGATATTCATCGCCATATCCGCAAGAATGAATTGGATTGCTTGGAATTCAAATATCTCTTTTCCAAATTGCTTACGTTCGTGTGAGTATTTCTCCGCGGCATTGAGCGCGCCTTGAGCTATACCAAGAGCTTGAGCCGCAATTGTGATGCGAGTGTGATCCAAGGTATCCATTGCAATAGAAAATCCTTTACCCACTTCACCTATACGTCGATCATCTGAAAGCTCAACATTGTCGAAGTAGACCTCACGTGTTGGTGAACCGCGGAAACCCATCTTCTTTTCAGGCGCCCCAAATGAAATTCCTGGATCTGATTTCTCCACGATGAAGGCGGTGATTCCCTTTGACCCTTTACTTGGGTCAGTTTGCGCAATCACTGTATAAAACTCAGAGACTCCAGCATTTGAAATCCATTTCTTGCTTCCGTTAAGAAGCCAGCCGGAAGATGTCTTCTCTGCCTTTGTCTTTAGTGCAGCGGCATCAGAACCTGCCTCTGATTCCGAGAGGCAGTATGAAAATCCTTTTCCTTTAGCGAGTTCAGGTAGCCAACGTTTTTTCTGCTCCGCATCACCACCGATTATTAATGGCAGTGAACCTAATTTATTTACAGCCGGGATGAGTGATGATGAGGCGCAAACTCGAGCGACTTCTTCAATAATCAGTACAACTGCAAGTGCATCTGCACCTTCTCCACCAAATTCAGCTGGTACATGAGCTGCATGCAAATTTGCTTTTATCAGCGCATCTGCAGCTTCTTGAGGAAAACGATGGTCTTCATCGACAGCATGTGCGTGAGGTGCGATCTCTTTCTCCGCTAGAGCTCGGACGCTATCGCGTAGATCCTGATACTCACTTGGTAGTGCGAAAAGATCGCTTGTCATCTACTTCTCTTCTCTTCTGATGTATTGAGTGACTGCAAATATTGGTTGTACTGTGCAAGTTCGTCTGGCTCGCCCATCGCAGCCATTCGTTCTTCATTGCGATCGATACGTCTGGTCTCTTTCGCATCGTCACGCATCCAAAGAATAAAGGTTGCAATCAAGGCAAGAATAATTGGAATCTCGCCCATTGCCCAACTTACGCTGGCACCTGCACGTTGGTCATCCAAGATTGCCGAGCTAAGCCAAGGGATATTTTGAGACGAGTAGAAACCTTTATCGATCAAGGTTGTTGTAGCAAGGAGGGCAATCGAGAAGAAGGCATGAATTGCCATTGCCGCAAAGAGAATGACGATTCGGACTAAGTGGTGGATGCGTCTTGGGCTTGGATCCACGCCGATAATAATCATAAAGAAGAGGAATCCCGCCAAGATGAAGTGAATATTCATCAGTAGGTGTCCAGCATGGGAAGACATTAAATTTCCGAAGAGATCGGTGAAATAGAGAACAAAGAGTGATCCATCGAAAAGTGCGAGAGCTATCACCGGATTAGTTAGAAGGATTCCAACTCGTGAATGTAGGAGGGCGACCAAAATTTGGCGTGGACCTCGTTCTTCTGATGTTCTACCTTGAGGCAAGGTGCGTAAGGCGAGTGTTATTGGTGCACCAAGAACTATTCCAATCGGTGCAATCATTCCTAGCGTCATGTGAGCAATCATGTGATATTCAAATGAATACATTGCATAGACACCTAAGCCACCGCTAGTTGCAAAATCTATTCCGGCGATACCAAGTGCAAATGCGATGGTCCGACCCACTGGCCATGCATCTCCACGTTTTTTGAGAATGGCAACTCCTTTTATGTAAAGAGCAACAGCAAGAATGAGAACGCCGATGAAGAAAACATCCGGCTCGTAAGCCCAAAGTATGCGCGAGAATGTAGGTGCGGCAGGAACCACTGGATCAATAACGCGATCTGGACTTGCATTGAGCGATAGCCAGATTCCAACTGCAGTTATCCCCGCCATCAAGACAACTTCTGCTGTAATCAGGCGAGCGAGTCCGCGCCAATCTATTTTTTCCTTAAGCGACAAATTCTTGCGATGCAAGTAGCCCATAAAGATCAGAACACCGGTCAAAATAGTTTTTAAAACAATGACGCGTGCATACGTGGTATCCCATGCTTCTCGGAAATTTAATCGTGCCCAAGCGTTTATTAAACCGCTGAGGACAACCACAATTGCTGCCCAAAGTGCCATCACACTAAAGCGAGGAATTGCGTATCTGCGCTCGTCTGGTGAAATAAACATCAGCGCGAAGAGACCCCCCGCCCAAAGAGTTAACCCTGCTACGTGAAGGAGCATCGAGCCGGTAGCCAGTGCGTGTGAACCGCCCGATGCTGAGTGGCTCTCAAGTGCAGGTGCAGCAATTGCAACAAGTGAAATCAGAAGTAAAAAGAGCGTCGGAATTACACGCTTCAATCCAAGAATCAAATATCCAACAAGAAAAGCCACAACGGTCTGAGCTAGTAGGTATCGGCCAATCAGGACTTGAGAAACGAAAGAGCGAATTGTTGTCAGATCTAGTGCATCTGAAAATCCAACACCTAAAATATCTGCGAGTGTAGATATTAAGAAGATAAGAGATGAAAAAAACCAGATTAAGCAGATAAGTGATGATTTTCGTCGCAACGCGAGGGAATTTGAAGAGAGATTTCCTTCGCTGTTAAGGGTGAGAATGCCCATCGCCAATAAAAGGCCGACGACGGCAAAGCTTGATACGAAAGTGAGATATTTTGAGATTGTCAGAAGCACTTCTAGTGACATGACTATCTCTCTTTAAAGATCTTGCGTGCGTATGCACCCATTCCTACAAGTACAAGTATGGAAACTCCTAAAAGGAAAATTACAAAGAGATTCGTTCCAAAGTTGCTTCCCATTGGCTCACTCGTTGCCGATGCAGATGGCTGCGGTGCAGCAGTTGCCGATGGCGTAGAAATCACAGCCGCTGAGTACGTAAAGGTAAATGTTCCTTCGAGTGGAGTATCCGCTTCAGCAAGCAAGAGGTAGGTAACTTTATAAACTCCAGATGTTTCCAACGGCTTCATCTCTGCAACTGCATCGGTTCCAAGTACGGTGAGAATTCCAGTATCGACTCGCTTACCGTTTGGATCGGTAACTACAATCTCATTGCCCTCTTCAATCAGGGGAAATTCCGTAGTGATCGTTACTGCACTTGGTCCAGCTTTTAGCGTTGAGCCAGCGATGGGTGATGTTGCAACCAATGTGTTGGCATGCGCGGCTGGGGCAAATAAGAAAGTAATAAGCGCTGCGGTTGCGAGTATCGCCTTGCCACTGCTCTTCACTTCACGCCTCCTGGGTCGCTAACCTGCGCCTGAATTCGCATCTATGGTCTCACTTCTTTAGACTATGCATCTACCCCAAGCGGGCTTAATTTTTAAGAATATTCAGTATTAGAAGGGAATGTGACGATGCCTACATATCAGTATGCGTGTATTTCCTGTGATCATGCCTTCGAAGCTGTGCAATCTTTCTCTGAAGACCCTTTAACTATCTGCCCAGAATGTAAGGGTGAGGTTCGAAAGGTGTATTCAAGTGTTGGTGTTGTATTTAAAGGTTCAGGTTTTTATAAAACTGATTCAGCGAAACCTGCTCCAACTACAAGTTCTGATTAATCCTCGTGGTGGGGCGGCTTATCGCCTTTGATATCTTCGTCACGTTTTGTATCGATATCTTCGCGAGGATCTCGCTCGTCCTCTGTTGTAGACGGAAATAAATCGCTCATAAGAATCACATAGTACATACTTAGACCATGTTTATGCGACTTGGATCTTTTATCGTTGGTCACCGTAAGAGCGTTTTGATTACTTACATTATTGCCATTCTAATCGCAGGCGGTATCGGGTCTCTCTCCTTTAGCAGGCTAGATTCAGGTGGATATTCTGATCTCAACTCTGAATCTGCCAAAGCGGCGAATTACATTACTAAGACTTTTAAGGTTCAAGATCCAGTCGCAATTCTAGTTATCGATGCAGGTTCACGAACTGTTGACGATCCCACAGTTATTGCAGATGCCGCATCACTTGAGAGAGAAGTTGCTACGACCAAGGGAATCAACCGCACACTTTCATATTGGTCTGCTGGGGCTGCACCTTCACTGAAATCTACCGATGGTAAAGCTGCTTTCCTCTTTATATATGCAGATATCGAAAATTATGATTTTGATGGGTATGGGGCAGTTGGAAAGATCGTTTCTGAAGAATTCGACGGCGAGTACAAATCTCTCGAAATCTATGCGGGTGGTGGCGCTGTTGTCACAGATGCAATCAATTCAAAAATTAAGACTGACCTCTTGCTCGCCGAGGGAATCGCTATTCCTCTCACTTTTATCTTGCTCGCCTTCGTCTTCGGCGCGCTCGTCGCATCTGCGATGCCCTTGGTTGTGGGCGTCGGCGCGATTCTTGGCTCATTCTTCTTTACCTATCTATTAACCCTTGCGACCGATGTCAGCGTCTTCGCACTCAACCTCATCACCGGCCTAGGTCTGGGGCTGGGTATCGATTACGCATTGTTGATCGTAAATAGATTCCGCGAAGAGATGCACAAAGGAAAGAGTGTGGAAGAGAGTGCCATCATCACCGTTGGCACCGCTGGAAAGACAGTCTTCTATTCTGGCCTAGCTGTCATGGTCACATTAAGCGCGCTCTTGTTATTCCCGCTTAACTTCCTTAAATCTTTTGGTTATGCCGGCGTTATCGTCACACTCTTTGCAATCTTTGGAGCACTCATACCGCTACCTGCACTCCTTGCAATCCTTGGTAAGCGCGTAGATAAAGGTGTGACTCGAAAGAGCGGACTTACACCAAAAGAAGATGGTCGCTGGGCAACAACTGCACGCCTTGTCATGGCTCGTCCAATTCCAGTCGTTATCGCATCTCTTGCGATCTTAATAGTGATGGCGCTACCAATCGCCAACATTGCATTTGCCCAAGTTGATTCGCGCGTACTTCCAGAATCAAACCGCGCTGCGATTAGCTCGGCAGTACTCAACGATAGATTTACAAGTTTTGAAGGAAGTCCTATCGAGGTCATTCTTCCTGATGGTGCCGGTCGAGAAGATTCACTTAACACTTTCTTAGCACAGGCGAAATCTGTCGATGGAATAACTCGAGTAAGCCCTCTTGAATATGCGGGAAATGACATTCGTGTCCAAGTTATTCCTGGTACAAGCTCTCGATCACTTGATGCGGAAAGACTTATTAAAGAGTTACGTGCGCTAGAAAAGCCAGATGGCTTGCTAATTGGTGGAGCCGCAGCTGACTTCACCGATTCACAAGGAGGTATCGCACGAACGCTTCCTTGGGCACTTGGATGGATCGGCATCACTGTGTTTATCTTGATTTTCGTCTTTACTGGATCGATCATCTTGCCTATTAAGGCAGTGATTCTCAATGGTTTATCCCTTGTTGCAACACTGGGTGTCATCACGTGGATCTTTATTGAAGGCAACCTCAAATGGCTCGTTGGAGATTTCACAGTGACAGGAACGCTCGATACCGGATCAGTAATCCTGGTTGCCGTTGTTGTATTTGGTTTATCTATGGACTACGAGCTCTTCCTATTATCAAGAATTAGAGAAGAACATCTGCTCGGTAAATCAAATGTTGAGGCTGTCGCCACAGGTTTACAACGTTCAGCACGCATTATTACTGCCGCAGCCTTGCTTCTCGCAGTGGTATTTGCAGCATTTATTTCTAGCGGTGTTACCTCAATCAAGATGCTTGGCTTTGGAGTCGCATTTGCTGTTCTCCTTGATGCCACTCTCGTGCGAGCTCTCTTGGTTCCAGCATTGATGCGACTTTTCGGAGAACGTAACTGGTGGGCGCCAAAGAGTTTACGTAGATTTACCCTGACTCACTAAGAGGGCTTACCCTTACTCCATGGATCTCATCGCCACCCTGCAATGTTCAGATCAACCTGGAATCGTTCACGCAATGACTAGCGCTGTTCTGGCCTGTGGTGGAAATATTATTGAAAATCAACAATTCACCGATGAGCCAACAAACACATTTGTGATGCGCACACGCTTTGAGACGACTCAGGGAATTGATGCTGCGCGAAAGAGTTTGAACGAAGGCCTTGGTAAGTTTTCACCCAGCCTTCATGTCCGACCAACTCAGAGCAAGCCACGTGCTCTTGTTCTTGTCACTAAAGAGAGCCACTGTCTGCGAGATTTGCTCTATCTTCTTGAACTCGGCGAACTACCGGTTGAGATCCCAGTCGTCGTTTCAAATCATGAAGATCTTCGTGGGCTCGTTGAATCGCATGGCTTTAACTTCATTCATCTGCCAGTGACCGCCCAAACAAAAGCGGCACACGAGGCGGAACTTCTTGTGTTGATCCAAAAGCATTCCATTGATTTTGTTGTCCTAGCTCGTTATATGCAAGTTCTTTCTAACGAATTCTGCGCAGCTCTTCCCGGACGCATCATTAACATTCATCACTCGTTCTTGCCAGGTTTTAAGGGCGCAAAGCCTTATCACCAGGCGCATGCTCGTGGCGTAAAAATTATTGGCGCAACTGCACACTTCGTTACTGCCAATCTTGATGAGGGTCCAATCATCGAACAAGATGTTGCTCATGTTTCGCACACATCAACACCGGATGATTTAATTGCACTAGGTCGAGATATCGAAAGACGCGTTCTTGCTAAGGCTGTAAAACTATATGCACAAGATCGAATTTTTATTGTTGGTGAGAGGACAGTCGTTTTCTCTTAAAGTGAATCATTGGTGTCCCCGGCGGGAGTTGAACCTGCGACCTACCGCTTAGGAGGCGGTGTTATCGAAGAGTTGTCCATGATGAGCAAGCACTAATTCTTGGCGAACCCAAGCGTGCCACGTACCTCTTCAAACATAGAATAGAAATCTGATAACTCAATCGAAGTTCCTTGCTTGAAAGCATCGGAGAAGTTCATGCCTCTTCCAAGAGCTGTGTATACATTCAGCATCTTCTCGACGCCAACCTGCGAAACTAAAAATTCTGTTCCAGCAAACCCGATTGCATAAGGGTCTGTAGTGCGGTTATTTGCCTTTATTTCACTCAAGGTCGACGTGCGATTAATCGAATCACCGTTTCGGTAACGGTTGAGCATGGATGCGCGGCCCACGGTTACATAATCCGAATATCCAAGAGTCCCAGCAGTTTGTTCTCCAATAAACATTGCAGGACCTTCCCAGAACCAATTTGGGACATTACTGCCAGTGTCATTGGAAATTCGCCCGGCAAGTATTTCTTGGATTGCATGGAAGAACTCATGCCCCGGCGTCTGCGCCATTCCTGCCTTATCGTTCACCATCGCATTACTTTTCTGTATTGCAGAAAAATTCCATGTATTTGAATAAGAGCCACCGAATGCTGGTGCTCCGGCATTGAATCCTCCCAATCGATCACGAACCTGATCTGCAGAATAACCTTCTTTTGTATATGTATCTTGAAGCCAGGTTGCATCAATTGCAATGACATCTACAAATGTGCGCGACATCTTTGGATAAGTGAAGTGTTGTGCGACAAAAGTTGCGCCACCTTGGACCCATGTAACAAGTTGTTGGTCTACTCCAGGTTGTGCAACCACTTTCACTTCTTGGGAGCTACGAACGGTTGAGGTGTAATTCTTGAAATTATCTGTTGCTGCATTTATTACAGAATCTGCGGATGTCGGCTTAGTGAAGCCATACTTTTCCCAAAGCGAGGCAAAAGTTTTTTCAGGAGTTGCGGTTGCAGAAGGAGTCGCGGAAGGATTCGCTGAGGGCGATGGGGTGGCGGAAACTGACGGAGATGGAGATGGAGATGGAATACCGGTTTTCTTTACTCCACTGCTCCAAAGAAGTTTTTTTCCACTCTTGATGCACGTGAACTTGAAATCTCCGATATTTGTTGTCACGCCAGCTTTACTGCAGGTTGATCCTGCCTTAACCGCAGCAGAAGCTTGCACGGGTAATAAGCCAAGAATTATTACTGCAGTCACTGCAATTGGTTTACGCATTTAAGCAAAGTATCACAGTTAAACAAGTGTCCCCGGCGGGAGTTGAACCTGCGACCTACCGCTTAGGAGGCGGTTGCTCTATCCACTGAGCTACGGGGACTCATTTTCCTTCTATTTTTGGTTTACTTGGCAAAGGTTATCGTTAGCGATAACCTACGCTAAATACGCTCACGAGGAGCGTGCGTAAGAATATCTGAAAGGCCACCCATGAAAGCGCTCGTTATCGGCGCAGGCGGAGTTGGCAGTGCAATCGCAAATATCGCATCACGTAGACCATTTATAACTCAAATGGTCATTGCCGATCGCAACCTGTCACGAGCCGAAGCCGCAATAACAAAGGTAAAAGATTCACGATTCTCCGCGGCGGAGGTGAATGCTGCAGAACTTGAGGACATACGCGCTCTCATTCGCAAAGCAAAACCAGATATTGTCATTAACGCAGTTGACCCACGATTTGTAATGCCAATTTTCTTGGCTTGTGAAATCGAAAATATAAATTACATGGATATGGCGATGTCACTTTCTCGCCCGCATCCTCACTACCCAAACTCAGAGACCGGTGTAAAGCTGGGAGACGAACAATTTGCACGCGACTGGAACTGGGCTGAACGTGGCATCTACGCACTTGTAGGTATGGGAATCGAACCTGGCATGAGCGATGTTTTTGCGCGCTATGCCTCTGATGAGCTCTTCTCGCGTCTTGACGAAGTGACCATCTTTGACGGTTCCAACTTAACTGTTGAAGGTGCTGACTTTGCGCCATCGTTTTCAATCTGGACAACAATCGAAGAGTGTCTGAACCCACCATTGGTCTGGGAAGACGGTCGCGGTTGGTACACCACCGAACCATTTAGCGAGCTTGAGGTATTTGATTTCCCTGAAGGAATCGGACCTGTTGAGTGTGTGAACGTCGAGCACGAGGAAGTAGTTCTTATTCCTCAAAAGGTCGATGCGAAAAAGGTTCGCTTTAAGTATGGTCTTGGATCTGAATTTATTTCGACGCTGAAGACTATTCATATGCTTGGAATGGATAATAAAGATTCAATTAACGTGCAAGGTGTTCAGGTCTCACCACGAGATCTGCTTGCAGCAGCTCTTCCTGATCCTGCAACTCTTGGCGCACGTATGCGAGGAAAAACGTGTGCAGGAACTTATGTCAAAGGATTAGATAAGAACGGCAAACCAAAAGCTGTCTATATCTATAACGTTGTTGATAACGCATGGTCGATGGAAAACTACGGTGACCAAGCAGTTGTATGGCAGACCGCGATTAACCCAGTGATGGCGCTCGAACTTATTCATCAGGGAGCCTGGAAGCCAGAAGGCGTTAATGGTCCTGAATGGTTTGATCCAAAGCCATTCCTAGATCTTCTTGCGACCTACGGAAGTAGTTGGCACATCAGAGATGAAGACGCGACTGGAATAGAGGCATAACCATGGCGAAGTGGGCACTTGTAACTGGAGCAACAGCTGGAATTGGTGAAAGTTTTACCCGTTTACTTGCAGCTAAGGGATTCAATATCGCTCTTGTCGCCCGTGATGAGGCTCGTCTTCACGAAAGAGCCGCAGGACTGCGTGAGAAGTTCGGAGTCCAAACATTTGTACTTCCTGCAGATCTGGCAACTGCTCAAGGTTGCGCATCCGTTGAGGAGTACCTCAATGAATTTGAAATCGAAGTACTTATTAATAATGCTGGCTTTGGTATTAATAAGGCATTTACTGCAAGTGATTTGGCGGCCGAACAAGATCTCCTTGATGTTCTTGTACGCACACCGATGCGGTTAATGCACGTAATTCTGCCGAAGATGAAGGCTCGCAACAGTGGCACGGTAATTAACGTTTCATCTGTTGCTAGTTTTATTGCTGGTGGAACTTATAGCGCCTCAAAGTCATACCTCACAGTTCTGTCGGAGTCTCTCAATACCGAACTACTAGGAACTCAAGTGAAAGTCAGCGCTCTCTGCCCAGGCTTTACTCGCACCGAATTTCATCAACGCGGTCGAATGAAGATGAAGGGTTTACCGGAATTTATGTGGCTTAACTCTGACCAGTTAGTAGCCACTGCCTGGTCAGATGCGCAAGCAGGTAAAGCTGTAAGCGTCCCGGGATGGCAATACAAACTTTTGGTCGGAGTTATCTCCAGCACTCCTCGTCGATTCGTTCGTAAGATCGGGATGAATCTGCGTAAACGCCAACGCTGACTCTCACAGGAATTTCACTGATTTTGCCTCTACCTTAGATAGAATCACCACATTATCTATGGAGGTATTTCATGTTTCGCAAGGTTCTCGCTGCATCTACTGCCGCACTACTAGTTTCTCTTACCCTCAGCGTTGCTCCTGCAAGCGCTGCTGTGAAGAATGGAACCCCTTGCTCTAAAGCAGGAGCCACAACAAAATCTGGTGGCGTAACCTTCAAGTGCACGAAGTACGCTCTTGTGAAGAATTCGAAACTCACATGGCGCACAACAGATTGCATTACAACTGTCAACACATACTTAAAGGCTAATTCGGCAGTTGCTTCAGCTAAGTCTCAAACAGCGATGACTGTGGCAACCCTAGATCAAGCTATTGCGAGCCTTCAGGAGTCAGTGACTGCACTTACTCCAACAGTTGCGGTAGATGTCAAGGTCGAGACAGATCGAATTGCTGCAATTAAGGTCAAACTTGATGCGATGAAAGCTGATACCGCGAATTTAACTAAGAATGCTAAAAACATTAAGGATTATGAGACTGCAATTGCTTGGCGCGAAATAGCGGTAAAGCGCTTAAATAGCCAGATCACTGCATTCAATTCAAAGATCAAGAAGTTGCAGAACGAGAAAAATGCTGCCAATAACAATCTTAAGTTGATTGAATCTTCAGCTAGCACTGCACTGACAACTGCACAAACAATCTGCGGTTAATTAACCAATCGTAACTACTGAAGCAGTTGCCTTAACGGGCAGCTGCTTCAGTGCTGTTGTGGCAGGGCCAACGAGATTTTTTCCAGCTAGCGTGAATGTAGCCCCGTGAATTTCGCATTGCCATTGGTTGCCGGTTTGGAAAAGCGCACCACCCTGATGTGTACAGAGTAAGTTAACCGCGGTGTATGCCTTTGCAGAAGTTCGGACGAGTGCAATTGAACGTCCCTGCACATCATCGATGCGAACGACACCGCCGACTTTCTTGAGCGCTGGATTAAGTGAGAGAGTGACTTGAACTTTTCCAGTTGAAAGGATCTTCACGCCGCTTGCAGCAACAGCGCTCTCGGCTGAAGTAAAGATGCCAACGCTTATGAGCGAGAGTGCACAGATAGCGGTCCGTCTAGATAAACCTTGCTCATCTTTCATCTGGTCCATCTCAGGATTCCCCTATTCTTCATCTCTACCTTGGATACAAGACTTCTTCGGGTGCGAACTTACCCGATCATACGGTGGAGCGCACTTGGAATATTTATACTTCATCTAGGGGCACGACTCTTACTCAGTGGCCCACAAGTGTGGATAGATCTCGTTGGTTATAACCTCGTAGCACTTGTGGCATGTCTTGCTCTCTTTGCCTCACCCCGACATAACGATCCGCTAGCTATCGCTTTTTTGGCGTGCGCAGTTGCTTGCTGGACATCTGGCTCGATTATTTCAAGTGTGAGTCAGTTTCATTCTCTCCCGTCCTCCACTGAGTATTTAGCGAATATTTCATACATACTCTTTTATCCATTTGCACTCTTAGCCATACCTAGGATCTTAAATAAGAGGAAGTCTCTTTCCATCATCGAGATGCTCGATGCCGCAATCTTTGGTCTTGGTTTAAGTTCGATTGCCACTGCACTCATTTTTTCACAGGTAATTTCAGTGGGAAGTGGGCAGAGTTTCTTCGAACTCTTCTATCCGATCTGTGACTTGGCTCTTTTGATTACATTAGCGATTGCTTCGATCACTCAAACAATCAATCTTCGATTCTGTTTTCTTTCCCTTGGATTCTTAATCTATCTCTTCTTTGACTATCTCTACTTGTGGAATAGTTTTCAAGGCAGTTATCAATTTGGAACAATCTTTGATAACGGATGGCTTCTTGGAATTATTGTGATTACTCAATCTCTCTGGCTTACACCGTCTATCACGAAAGAGTTTCTCCCGATACACCCGGCATTTATCGCACTCTCAATCTTTATTAGTCCATCGTTACTTGCGATGATGGCGCTACGACCAGGAATCTTCCCTTCATATATCGTCTTTCCAACTATTGCCACACTCTTTCTTGCATTTATCCGTATGACTGTCAGTCTGCGCCAAGCTAGTGCGCTCACCGATGAAAGAACTTTGGCGCGCACAGATGAACTCACTGGGCTACCTAATCGACGCAAACTCATTGCAGCACTTGGCGAATTTTCAGAGGTCGAAGGCGCACTGATGTTGCTCGATCTCGATGGTTTTAAACAGGTAAATGATCGTTCGGGCCATAGGGCCGGTGATCAAGTGCTTATTCAAGTAGCCGCAAGGTTCGCGCGAGTTCTCCCTGAAGGCGCTCTCCTAGCAAGACTCGGTGGTGATGAATTTGGAATATTGCTCGCCGGGTCAAGGAGTACGACCCAAGAAATCGTGCAAGCTCTACAAGCATGTGTGAGCTATCCATTTTTAATTGATGGAGAGAAAATTTCGGTGGGTGTAAGTATCGGACACGTTGATAGTAGAGAAGGTGGAGATCTCTTAGCTAAGGCAGATGCTGCGATGTATCGAGTAAAGAGATCAGTTAACTCTTAGTTGGTTTCTCTGGCTTGTCTGGCTTATCAGCTTTGATCTCTTGCAGACGAGCAAGTGATTCAAGACGTTCAAGAGCATGATCAACTATTCGCTCTGGATAACCGTGTGAGTATCCATCGAGATAGAGCCACGGTTCGTGAATTTCTGCCGCTGAAAGATGAGCAAGCTCTGGGACATATTTACGAATATAGGTGCCATCCTCATCAAAGCGACGACCTTGTTCGATGGGGTTAAAGACACGGTAATACGGTGATGCATCGGTGCCAGTACCAGCAGTCCATTGCCATCCATGTGCATTTGATGCAACGTCGTAATCAACGAGATGTTCTGCGAAGAATCGCTCACCGAGTTGCCACTCTAGGTGTAGATCTTTCACAAGGAAGGATGCAACAACCATACGAGTGCGGTTATGCATCCAACCTTCATGGATCAACTGACGCATCGCTGCATCTACAAATGGATAGCCAGTTTTACCTTCACACCACGCCTTAAATTGCTTGCCTGGCTTGTCATAGCGCATCGCTTTAAATTGAGGTGCGTAGTAATCAGTATCCGTATGTG
>Ga0214917_10004477_pt1 | contig 15506 bp, 15 predicted proteins | sample LL_1208_BB_MetaG_FD_177983 | JGI IMG/M metagenome (GOLD analysis project Ga0214917, IMG submission 177983) | Freshwater microbial communities from Lake Lanier, Atlanta, Georgia, United States - LL_1208_BB | ecosystem: Environmental > Aquatic > Freshwater > Lake | place: USA: Georgia | collected... | reverse complement strand
TTTCCCTCGCGGTACTTGTACACTATCGGTTGTTGGGTAGTATTTAGCCTTGGAACATGGTCGTCCCGGATTCCTACAAGATTGCACGTGTCTCGTAGTACTCGGCAGCTCCTTGAGAGAGAAAAACATTTATCTACAGGACTATCACCTTCTATGGTTGTTCTTTCCAGAACATTCGATTCCGTTTCTCTTTTGTAACTCTCTGATGGATTAGTAGTTCCACCTAAGAAGTGCCACAACACCTTATCTACAACGCCTACTAGCTATAAGCAGATAAGGTTTAGGCTGTTCCCCGTTCGCTCGCCACTACTGGGGGAATCTCTAATTGATTTTTCTTCCTTAAGGTACTTAGATGTTTCAGTTCCCTTAGTTTGCTTCCAGCAGCTATGTATTCACTGCAGGATACTAGAGGTTAACTCTAGTGGGTTTTCCCATTCGGACATCCTCGGATCAAAGCTTGTTTAGCAGCTCCCCGAGGCTTTTCGCAGCTAGCCACGTCCTTCGTCGCCTCCCAACACCAGGGCATTCTTCGTAAGCTCTTAGTAGCTTAACAATGATATCCAGATGTCGCTCTTGAGAATCATTACCGGCTAGAAACCGGACAATTCTCTATGCAATTGTCAAAGACCGAATCATTGGGAAGATTTTCTTTAGCGTCTCAGCTTGCTCAAAGAAGATCTTCAAAGACTCCCAAAGGAATCTCCAATGACAAAACTTTTGAAATGGTGGGCCCAGGAAGAGTTGAACTTCCGACCTCACGCTTATCAGGCGTGCGCTCTAACCACCTGAGCTATAGGCCCAACTTGTGGCGTGCGCCGCCAGCTTCAAAATAATTTTAAAGACCAAGAGACCTTGATCTCTGAGAACTAAATAGCAGCTCGTTTCGAGTAATGAACATTGACCATAGTTTCGCTTCCAGAAACTTTTGGGTTTCTAAAAACTACTCCTAAGAAAGGAGGTGATCCAGCCGCAGGTTCCCCTACGGCTACCTTGTTACGACTTCACCCCAATCATCGACCTAACCTTGGGCGCCTGCCTCCTTACGGTTGGCACAGCGACTTCTGGTGAAATCAACTTTCGTGGTGTGACGGGCGGTGTGTACAAGGCCCGGGAACGTATTCACCGCAGCGTGCTGATCTGCGATTACTAGCGATTCCAGCTTCATGAAGTCGAGTTGCAGACTTCAATCCGAACTGAGATCGGCTTTCTGAGATTAGCTCCCCCTCACGGGTTGGCTACCCTCTGTACCGACCATTGTAGCACGTGTGTTGCCCTGGACATAAGGGCCATGAGGACTTGACGTCATCCCCGCCTTCCTCCGGCTTAACGCCGGCGGTCTCTCTAGAGTGCCCAACTGAATGATGGCAACTAAAGATAGGGGTTGCGCTCGTTAAGGGACTTAACCCGACATCTCACGATACGAGCTGACGACAGCCATGCAGCACCTAAACCGCAGGTCCCTTGCGGGAAGGGTGTATCTCTACACCTGTCCTACGTTGTCTAACCCAGGTAAGGTTTTTCGCGTTGCATCGAATTAAACCACATGCTCCACCGCTTGTGCGGGCCCCCGTCAATTCCTTTGAGTTTTAACCTTGCGGCCGTACTTCCCAGGCGGGGTACTTAATGCGTTAGCGTCGGCACTGCGGGGGTCAATTCCCACAACACCTAGTACCCATCGTTTACGGCGTGGACTACCAGGGTATCTAATCCTGTTTGCTACCCACGCTTTCGCGTCTCAGCGTCAAGAGTGGCCCAGAAGGCCGCCTTCGCCACCGGTATTCCTCCAAATATCTACGAATTTCACCTCTACACTTGGAATTCCACCTTCCTCTACCATCTTCGAGCTATCCAGTTTCGAATGCACTTCCTCGGTTGAGCCGAGGGATTTCACACCCGACTTAAATAGCCGCCTACACGCGCTTTACGCCCAATGATTCCGAACAACGCTTGCACCCTACGTATTACCGCGGCTGCTGGCACGTAGTTAGCCGGTGCTTCCTTTAAAGGTACCGTCACTCGTGATGGATATTAGCCATCACGTCTTTCGTCCCTTCCGACAGGGCTTTACAACCCGAAGGCCTTCGTCACCCACGCGGCGTCGCTGCGTCAGAGTTTCCTCCATTGCGCAATATTCCCTACTGCTGCCTCCCGTAGGAGTCTGGACCGTGTCTCAGTTCCAGTGTGGCTGATCAACCTCTCAGATCAGCTAACCGTCAGAGCCTTGGTAGGCCGTTACCCTACCAACTAGCTGATGGTGCGTAAGCTCATCCTCAATCGTTAGCTTATAAATAGAGGCCAACTTTTACCCCTGTGACTTGTGTCACTGTGGTCTTATTCGGTATTAGCCCTCCTTTCGGAAGGTTATCCCCATTTTGAGGGAAGATTACCTACGTATTACTCACCCGTCTGCCACTTTACTCACGAGTTGCCCCGCTTTCTCGTTCGACTTGCATGTATTAGGCACGCCGCCAGCGTTCGTTCTGAGCCAGGATCAAACTCTTCAGTTAAAGTTTCGATTCAGCACAAAGTGCTGATTTCATTAAACTTTCTGAAGCGGAATCTTTTTAAAGAAAAAGACTCCACAAACTATTGATTCAAAGAGCCCATTACTTGGCGTCACTGCTATTCAGTTTTCAAAGATCAGATCCACTAAAACTCAAGAGTGTGAGTTTTAGTGATGTTGACTCACTATTGTCAACAGCTTTATTGGAGATCTTTTAGCGGTTCACAGAAACTTCAGAACCTCGACCAGCTGAAACTTCAAAGATGTAATACTCAATTCCAGTACCGAGCAATGTAGCCAGTCTTTCAGACTTGGCAAGAGGTAAATTAAAGTTTTTTTTCGCCTATTTGAAAGGGTGTCTTCAGAGGGTTATGATAGGCCCCTATGAATCCTCAAGTGATTATCGGCGGCGGTTTATCGGGTCTTTTAACAGCTCGGATACTTCAAGAAAAAAACATTTCCTGGATAGGATTTGAAAAGACTTCTCGATTGGGCGGAAGAGCGGAAAGCGGCCCGCATCGAGTTCTGCGCAGTGAAACTGCAGTTCTTTTTCAAGAGCTGGTTCCTGAAATTAAATGGCTAGCAACTGAGGGAGATGTCAAAGAGCGAGTGAAGGGTGAATTTGAAGAACTCCACGAGGGATTTTCTGAAGCAGAAAAATTTTATTTAACTTCCTCATTGTATGCAGCAGAGACTCCGTTTGAAAATTTTGTTGAAAAGTTGGCAGCGTCGGTAACTCCACAATATCAAACTCGCAAGACCGTCACTCGTATTCGCGGAAGCGAAAAAGTGATCGAATTTTCTGATGGCTCAGAACAAAACTACCAGCAACTTTTTTGGTGCTCGGATTTGGGACTTTTATTTAAGGTTTGGGAAGGCGAGCCCCTGTGCTCCCCCAAGAGCATGAAAAAGCAAATGGAGAAACCAGCAGGAGTAAATCTGACACTCGAATTAGAGAGTCCGCTCGCTGACATTAAAAATACGGTTGTGTTGCCCTTCCGATTTAAAGACTGGAAATTGAGAGGTTTAGGAATTCCCGAACTGCATCGCTTGCATTGGATGGTGTTCCTTCCTAAAGAACTCATGGAAGATCGGGAAGAAGTGGCAAAGTGCGTACGCTCATTAAAAAGAGAGCTGTTAAAAGAGTTTCCTGAGCTCTCCACAAAAATCAAAAAAGAAAAAATTGTTTATTTGCCGGTGCTCTCAGGTGAAGACACTGCTCAGTGGTCTTCTTTGAATATCGCGCCCGATGTGTTTTACATCGGTCCTCAAATTTACACGCTACCGGAGCAAGCGGAGCTGAAAAACTTGGATCTTGTGGCCGCTCAAGCTCAGCAACTGCGCACACAAAACCTTGCCCTATGATCAACTACCGTCTGTGGCTGCTCTGTGGATTGCTGGTCCTTTCTGCCTGTGTTGGACCCATCCAAAAGCCAACCTCTTCTGATGTAAAAATCATTGTTCTACACTCCAATGATATTCATGGCCGAGCGTGGCCGTTTAAAAACGAGAAGGGGAACTGGGTGGGGGGCTACGCAGCCCAAGCCCATCTGATCCAAAACATTAGAACTGAAGCAGCCAAGGAAAGGGCAGTCGTTTTGGTGCTGTCAGCGGGCGACGTTAATACGGGCGTCCCGGAATCTGATTTCTCGGAGGCACGACCTGATTTTGAAGCCATGCAACTGATTCCCTATGATGCGATGGCTGTTGGCAACCACGACTTAGATCATGGCTTGCCGTTGCTTCAAAAACAATTGCAGTGGGTCCAGTTTCCACTGTTAGCTGCTAATTTAAGGAGTGCTCAAACTGGAAAACCACTTTTTAACAGTTCCACGGTGATTACCAAATCTGGCCTGAGGTTTGGCATTCTCGGAGTTACAACGGATGAACTGACCCGATTGATCTTTTCTGAATACTCGAAATCCCTCATTGTAGATGACTCTATTCGCGCAGCTCAGAAAGAAGTATTAGCTCTAAAACAAAAAGGAGCAGATGTACTCATTGCGCTCAGCCATTTGGGATTGAGTGAAACGGGACTCAGCTTGCACCGTTTGATCGTAAATGATGATCAAAAACTCGCCCAGCAGGTACCTGAATTAGATCTCATTGTGGGAGGACACTCCCACACCTACCTCCCAAAAGGGTTGAAGCAAGGAAATACCTTGATTGTTCAAGCAGGCTATCGTGGGGAGTTTTTAGGACGTGTTGATCTGACCTGGAATCCCGAAAGTAAAAAAATAGTTTCGGCTCAAGCGCAGCTTTTGGAAGTGAATCCAGAATCAGGGGTGGATGCGGCCATTCAATCTCAGATTGAGCCCTACCGTAAAAAATTCGAAGCTGAATTAGGAGTGCCTATCTTCGAAGCCAAACGAACTCTCATTGGGCAAAGAAATCAGGCGGGCTCTTTGGAACTGCCTCTGGGGAACTTGATTTGTGATGCCCTTCGCTCTGAAACTAAAACAGAAATCGCCTTTTTCAACACAGGGGGGCTCAGATCCAGTCTCTCTCAGGGCACTGTAAAAAAGCGGGACTTGTTGGAGGCGTTTCCTTTTCGGAACTTAGTAGCCACTGGAACACTAACAGGTTCGCAGATTATCAGTTTACTCAATGATGGGCTTCGCGGAGGTAATTTCGCCGGAGGCGTCCTGCAAGTTTCCGGTCTCTCATACTCCATTAAAAATGGAAAAATAGATCAAGTCCTCATGAGTGGGCGCCCCATTGTACTGAACAAAACCTATTCCTTTTCAACGAACAGTTATGTCGTGGCTGCAGGAGACAAGTTGAAAACAATGAAACAGGCTAAGAATGTAAAAACCGGGCCCCAGACTGTGGATGCGATCCTCATTCAATTTGGGAAAAAGAACAAAGTTTTGGATGCGAGTATTGAAGGACGAATTATTTTGAGTGATGCCACAGTTCCTTGAGTGCACTTTCACTGAGGGTCACTGGTCCACCAGAAGGCCAAGCCAACGTAACAGCAGCTAGTCCAATTCGAGAAGAACCCCACCGCTTCAATCGGGAACCATATAAGGTATCGCCCACCAGAGGGCATCCCAATGCCGCCAACTGCGCTCTGATTTGATGAGTCCTCCCTGTGTGCAACTGAATTTCTATTTTATAAAAGGTTTGATGGTCTAACAGAACCGGTTCAACCCGCAAAATGCTCAACTCACACACCAGCCAGTTAGCTTTCGGTTCCAAAGAGAGTCTTTTGGGGCTCCGTTCTGAAGGCTCCATGTAATGGATATGCTTTCCCGTGTGCGGTTCAGTTTCCACTAGGGCCCAGTAAGTTTTTTGGATTTTGCGGTCACTCAACCATTGATTGAACTGCGCTTGCGCTTTCTTGCTTTTTGCAAGGAGCAAAAGCCCTGACACTGGCTGATCCAATCGTTGTGTTACGTAGAGATCCAATTTCAATGCTGCCCGCATTTGAAACAAGCAATTCTCGACCGCATTATCAACAGAAGCATGGGTAGGAATTCCCGCTGGTTTGTGAATCACGAGAAAATCCTTCGACTGAAAAACAACACGCTCCGACCAAGCAATGAGATCCGTTGGAAATCGTTTGGGTTGTAAGTGAAGCCGTAAATAGGCACCTCGAGGAAGAGGACAATCTTCAAAGACCCTTACCTTGTTCCGGTAAATACACCCAAGTACCAGGAGCTCGCGAATCCGCTCATCCCCTAACTGAAAGTGCTTCCTGAGAAGCTCGAACACCGACGTTTCTTGAGCGGTGACATGATGAAAAATCCGTTGAGCAGGTATAAGTGCCATAAAATACAGAGGTTCTAACACCTATTTCTTTTAGTTAACACCTATGTTAACACTAGAAGCGGTTTTTAAGGCCCTCAAGTGAGGAGATCACCTATGGGAGAAAAAGTCGTATCCGAAGTTTCAAATCGACCCAATCTCTTTGATTATTTTGACTACCGTGATTTTCTTCAAGATTTCTACCACTTCCATAAAAAGCGCAACTCTGCCTACAGTTATCGGCTCTTTGCTAGAAAAGCCAAGTTGGGCTCGCCCAATTATTTAAAGTTGGTTGTGGACGGCAAACGCCGCATCACGGACCGAACTCTATACCAATTCTCGCGCGGATTAGGACTCAGCCGTGATGAAGAAAAATATTTCAGAGAGCTGGTGATGTACCAAGAAGTGTCTGATCCCGATAGCAAAGACCAGCATCTCAAGGCCCTGATGAAATATCAGGAAAAGCAAAGAACTCCGACTCCTTTGACTGAGACCCGGTCCCGAGTTTTAGCGGATTGGTATCATTTAGTGATTCGAGAACTCGTTGCCACCAAAAACTTTAAAGAAGATCCGACTTGGATAGCAAAGCGCTTGGGAGGAAAAATTTCTGAGGCCCAAGCCACCGAGAGCGTGGAGCTTTTGTTACAGTTGAGATTACTTAAAAGAAATTCTGAAGGACGACTGGAGCAAATGGAACCTTTGCTCACGAGCTCTGGAGACGTGCCAGGGCACTTGCTCCGAAGCCTGCATCGTGTCTATTTACGAAAAGCTTTAGCTTCCATTTTTTCTCTTCCTTCAGAAAAACGGGAAATGTCGGGTTTGTTGCTGGCCATCCCGGCTCACCGAGTGAAGGAAGTTAAAGAGGAAATTAAAGAGTTTCGAAAGAAAATGAACCGGAAATACGGCATGGATAAAAATGCCGAAGAAGTTTTCTTCGCTGGCCTTTATCTTTTTCCTGTAACTCAGAAAACTGAGTAGTTTTAAATCCCTTACTTAAGGGTTTTCAAAATCCTGGCATTTTTCTAAGCCATTGGCAGTGGCTTTACACACATAGGCTTTTCTAAGAAGTCCAAACAAAAAGCCATCGTTTCTAAGCACAACAACATGTTGTTTCCCAACAGCGACAGCATGGCTGTAAGCACAGCCGGGGAGTATGAGTAGACCAATGAGAACTGAACCTAAAACCAGAGACCGAATGATGTTTTTCACAAGTTGCTCCTTCTTTATTCTTTTACAACCCACACTTTAGTGTTTGCGATGACTTCTTCAAAAACGCGAATGGGAACCGTGTAAACTCCCAAAGCTTTGATGGGTTCCGCCAATAAAATATCTTTTTTGTCGATTTGGAAGCCTTCAGCTGCAAAAGCTTTCTCAATATCTTGAGTAGTTACAGCACCAAAAAGTTTATCCTGTTCGCCCACTTTTTTGGAAATCGAGCAAGAAGTTCTCTCCAGCTTAGCTTTCATGCCTTCGGCTTCTTTTTGGCGTTTAGCTCTGCGAGCTTCCCACACCGATCGTTCGTGCTCAAAAGCTTTTAAATTATTAGCTGTGGCAGGAATTGCATAAGCTCTTGGAATTAAATAGTTTCTTGCAAATCCAGGAGCAACTTTTACGATGCTTCCTGCGGTTCCTAATTTTGCAACATCCTCTTTCAGAATCACTTTCATACGGCCTCCTCTAAATTTCGGGTCTCAGTGTGAGTGAGAACACCCTTTCTATTGAAAATTATCGGACTAATCAAGCCCAGTCCTACTAATGCATAAAAACCTGCCAAGGCAAATACCCCATAAACGACTGTACGAAAAGTAGGGCGCCACTGTTTCTTATTTAAAAATAGGGAAATAATGATCATGCCTTGAATACTGAGCACAACCATCCCCATATAGGCAATTCCGGCAACTACTGCTTGCAGAGGCCCTTCAGAGACTGCAGCGGTTACCCACAAACCGGTAACGGCTAGGCCCCACCAACCCGGCAGCCTCATCGTACGCAGCTTTTCCGCACTGTAGAGATCCTTCTCGCTTTGCCATTTCAAGTGGGCGGCCAAACCAATACCCAACCAAACTGCCAAAAGGCAGCCAGAGATAAAGTAAAAGGGCCCTTGATAAACTAGGATATTTCGTACCAAGGCCCAATCCCAACCCGGAGCCACCAACGGACTTTTTTGAGCCTGAGCAATCAACTGGTCCACCCATCCGTTCCAGGTTCCCCACAGATCCGTTATCCCATGGACCGGTTGACTGGCCCAAATCACTCCTAAAAGTCCGAGCACGCTGGTGAGAAGAGCAACTCTCGCCAAAAGTTTCCAGAGTGAGATTTGTCTTTGAATGCTATCCGCCACAAAAACTCCAAGAACGAATGAGAGCAGCACCATAGGAAGCGGAACTTCAAGAACCGTTACCGCCAAAAGGGCTCCCGCAATACTGACCACTTTAGGCCAAAAATCAGGCAGCCGTCGATGCGCGAGGATCAGTGCAAAAGGACTCAGAAAAACGGAGGAAAAACCCATTGCGCAAACCAACGCATAAAAGGGCAAAAGCCCCCAAGCTACCGTCTGGGGATTTGGATCATTAGCAGATTTGTCGTTAATCAATCTCATTTTATAATCGCCTGACTGACAATCACTTTTGTTTCCCTAACTGAAGTCCCCTGCCGATTCTTAAACTGCCGGCTCCAGAGCTTGCCGGTGATTTCTATGAAGTTTCCAATCGAGAGACGCGGCACCCACTGCTCGGCTAGAGGGCCCAAAAAGACTGCCTCAAAATAGCCCACTTCTGTTTTCTCAAAGTGCGTTTGGGGGACTGCAAGCTCTACCTCCCCAATGGGCGCCCCGGAGGGCGTATATTGCAACCGCCCCACTCGGCTGACCTTCCCCAGGAGAATCACTTCATTTCTCCCGGTTTCGGTTAAGTTCAAGGGAATCTCAGTACGCTTGCTGGGGTTGAGATTGAGCACGTTTTCTTTGCTCTTTTGCTTCGCGATTTTTCTTCATTTCTTCTTCAGCTAGCGTCATCTGCTTTTTGATTTTTGTGTAATCGTAATTTGCAGGAACCTGAACAGTGATGAAGCGGATCACTTCGGGCAAAATTTTGAAGTGGCGTTCAATTTCTTCCACAACTCCTGATTTTCCTTTGTAAACCACCACGCTGTAACAGCCCATGGTTTCGTCATTGATGGGATAGGCTAAATGGGTCAGACCCCAGTCATCTCTGTGGAGTATTTTGCCTTCGAATTTTTCAATCACGCTATTCACTTTTTGGTGGATAGCTGCGGATTCATTCTCAGGAAGTCCAGATTTTAAAATGTAAACGGTTTCGTAAGTATTCGATGTGCTGTAAGACATGTTTTCTCCTTATGGACACGGGGACATTTCCCCATGGCCTTAGCAGTCATTGCTAAAGCAAGGTTAATAAGTGCTGGAGATTTAACAGGACTTTGCGTTCTTTACAACTCTAAAAAACGCTCTGGGGGAATGACAGCAAAGTGGGTCTGTTGCAGATAACTCGCTTGATCTCTTAAAGAAAACGCTCGGAAGTAGCTTGCTTGCATCACTTTACCCTGAACGGAATGGCAGAGAAAAGCTCGACTGATTTCCCCTTCATCTAAAAGAAGACACCCCAGTTCGCTCCCTAATAATCGAGCTTCAAGCCGATGAAAGGCCCGCCGCCAGTGTTCCACTTTTTCTTGAAACTGGGGGGACACGAAATGGAGGCTTTCTCGATCCTCTGTCTGCGTAAAAAAAAGCGACCAGGGGTACGGCAGAAGCCACTGAGCAAGATCTTTTTTGGAGCTAGTTTCCACACGTGGAAACTGCGAATAGTGTTTTCTAATCACTACCGGCAAGTCCGACTGAGCACTCCAGGATTCTACCTGCTGTAGCGTTTGCGGTTCCAAACTGGCGAGAAACTCTCCATTTCGAAACTCCCCACTTTTAAGAACCAATTCTGGTACAACCTCTAGAAATCGGAAGTTCTGTTGGGCAATCCCTAAGAAATCCAAGAACTCATATTGCTGTTCCGGTGTGATTGCGGAAGAAAAAAGGGTTTGAAAAAGGATCATAAGAGATTCTTCCAATCTAAAAATTCCATGTCTTCATCCCACTTGGGGGGAGTTCCAGCAAAGCGAATTTTACCACCCTCTGAAACTAACCGAGCCATTTGATTAAAGGAATTTCTTGGGAAAAACTGATGCGTCCAAAATAAATACTGCTGATGAGATCCTGAAGGCCTCCATTGACTCAACCATTCCACGGGATGGTTTTGAGCCCGTGCTTTCCAATAAGCAACATCCGCTTCCCGAAAATGGGCTACAACGATGGGCTCAAGCTCGCCCGAGATCCGTTGAGGCCCGAAACACTGTGAAAGAGTGTCGACTTCTAAAAAGGTATCATCAATCACGGAGACCGTTTCAACGACTTGGGAAGCCTCGGGGGGTTTGTTTTCAGTGGAGGTTTGTATCTGATGCTTTTCTAAAAGCGCCTGGAGTTGTCGGTTCCACGCTCCCGCACTTTGCTTTTTCATAGTTTGGTATTCCCAAACCAGCAACCAGGGCCGTTTATTTAATAATGTTTTTAATCCAATGGGCTTTGTGGCGCCGGAAAAGTCTTTGAAGTTTGTAAGAAACCTTTGATTGAGTTTTTGAATCGTAGAATACCGAGTCTCTAAATGCCTCTGAAATTTTGAACCCTCTGGATCCGAGAGCTGTTGAGAGACGACTCCTAAATCAAATCGAATATCAGTGACCACACTTTGAAGATCACAGTAAAGCGCTAAAATTCCTAATGCTTCATCAACAAAATCCAGAAATGCTTGTTGAATAATTCCAGACTGGAGTTCGGGAACTTCACAAAACTCCCAAGGCCCGAACCAAAACTGAGGTCCAAATGATTGAACTCGATTTCGTTTCGTAACTCCCTTCATCCAACTCGGGAAGGAGCGCTCTTGACCGCTGAGACAAAAACGAATTTCTAGGGGTAGCCCTTCTGCTTGAGCTAAAGAGAGGACTTTTTCTAATTTGAGACGAGATTTGGTATGGAAATCCCTCACACCTTGTAGGGTTTCATGATCGCCCCAATAAATGGGGAGTACCACCTTCTGAGTGTTATTGTTCTTGAAGCCCTTAATCGCAGAAGCCCAGTCAGCCGCCGGAGTACGGGCATAATCAAAAGTAACCAATTTGAAAGCTCCCAGTTGTCGTCGCTTAAGATGCTCTACGTCACAAATCAGTCATCGGATGTGTCTTAGTATAGAATTCTGAGCCATCAAACTCAAGATAGGTAAAATTCTGCACCCAATCGCCGGTGTTGATATAGCGGCATTTTCGGCCCTGAATCAGCGTGGTGACATCATCTGGTAAATGAGTATGTCCCATCACCACAACATCAAACCCTTGATGGAATATTTGCTCTGCAGTGCCTCTATAGATCTGACGAATTCGGGTCGCACTTTGTGGGCTATGTTGTCCTTGTTGATAGCGCCTGCTCAATCCCGAAGTTCTGTGTCCCAAATCAAAGATCCACTTAGGAGGCACCGGCTTCAACGCCCAATGAAGAAGATCTTGTCGCAAGACGGTTCTTAACGCGCGATAGCCGCGCTCAGACGGATTTCCCAAATCTCCATGAGCCAAATAAACTTTTTTATCCCCTAAATTCAAAGTGTGTTCGTCCGTGTGAACTTGTAAGCCTAAGTCCTCAGTAAAAAATTTTCCCAAACGAAAATCGTGGTTACCCTCTATGTAATGGACCTCATGCCCCTGCTTCACAAGACTTCTTAAAACTTCTAGAACCGACTGAAAGCGGTCAATCAAATAAGGACTTGTCCCTGGCCAAACATCAAAGAGATCCCCTAAAATAAAAATGTGCTTAAACTGGGAAGCCACTTCCTGAAGAAAGCGATTCACCAAATTGGTTTTAACGCTGGTGCCATCTTGAAGATGAACATCTGAGATAAAAATTGCACTCACAGCGGCTTGTTTTAGCAATTCCCTTCAGAATGGCAAGCAAGACCCGATTCTTTCGTATTTATCGTGATAATGACTGAAAACGCTTGTTCTTTTTGCTTTCAGAGAGCTGGCGTTTGTGTTTAGCGGTCGTTTTTTCTTCTAACGACAGAATTTGCGATTCAAACTGAAGGAGCTGGTCCAGGCCAGGAGCTGCTAAAGCGGCTTCTGAGCGAAAAGTCATCGATTCCTGAGGTCGTGCAGTAGGAGACGATCCGGGTCGTTGCTCTATCATTAAATACGAGCTGGCTAAAACGCCCGACAGCACGAGAATGCTATAAAGGTATTGCAGTTTATTCTTCATTAAGAACCGGATTCCCCTCATGGCAGGGGTTACCCCCTGGCCCTCAGAGAACGATACAAGTTGCGTGCCGAGGGGTGATCATCCAAGTATTTGTTATTACGGGTTTTTATTTGCGGGTTCGATTCGTTGATGCGAAGACCCTGAGCACGAAAGAAACAAAGAAGGACTAAGACCTCTGCTAAGCCGTTAGAACAGTTGGAGTAAGCTCATTTTCTCATCGGATGCCAAAGGTTTAAGCACCTGTTAATAAGTTAGGGATGGTGTTCTCGCCGGCAAAATTGAATTTAGGTCTCCGCATCGTGGGTAGACGTCCTGATGGCTATCACTTACTGCAAAGTCTTTTTTGGCCGCTGACTTTTGTTGATACCCTGCAGGTGGAATCTGCGCAGCAAGTTCAGGTGCAGTACCTGTGGGCTTCTGATGCACCTATTCCCCATCCTGTCTTGTTGCAGAACTCTGAAACTCTTCTGGGAAAAATGCTCGAGACTCTGGTGAGTGAAAAAAAAATACCACCCCTCAAAGTCAGCATTCAAAAGCGCATACCCATTGGGGGTGGCTTAGGAGGAGTCTCATCCAATTGTGGGACGGTTCTCAAATATTGTATGGATCAGAAGTGGCTCAGTTCAGCAGAGGCTCACCAAGTGGCCAGTCGCTTCGGTGCGGATATCCCGTTCTTCATTTCAGCGACTCCCAGTTGGGTGACGGGAATTGGTGAGAAGATTTCGCCCCTTACTTTGCAGTTTCAGCCAGGACAGAAACTTTTCTTTTTACTGCTGCTATTCCCCTTTCAAATCCCCACGCCGCTTATTTTTAAAAAATACCGCGACGCCCAGATTGGTATGAGCTCTGAAAGTGATTGGGATCCCCGGAGAAATCAGGACTGGAATTCATTTTTAAATTATTTAGAGAACTGCCAAAACGATTTAGAGGCCATCGTGGTTAAGGAGCGGAGCGAAATACAAAAAGCTTTAAATTCTCTTCGTTTGACGGATTGTATCACGAGCCAAATCTCTGGAACGGGCGCTACCTGCTACGGAATTTATGCATCTGAAGAAAAAAGATTAAAAGCTGCTCAAGAAATTGAGACAATATGTCGAGATCTCAATTGTAGGAAACTATTTACAGAAACTTTTACGTCTTGCGCTGTACAGCTGTGAAATCAATCTGAGGAGGCAACATGGAGATCACCGAAGTTAAGGTTTTTCCCGTCAACGAGGAAAAGCTGAAAGCCTACGTCACTATTATCTTCGATAACTGCTTCGTCGTCAGAGATCTCAAAATCATCAACGGAAATACCGGGCTTTTTGTCGCGATGCCGAGTAAGAAGCGCAAAGATGGGACCTTCCGAGATATTGCCCATCCCCTCAACAGTGAATTGCGAGCTTCGATTGAAAAGAAGATTCTCCAGTCCTATGAAGAAGAGTTGAAGCGCATGTCTTCAGCCGCTGCAGAGAGCATCAAAGTGTTGGGTCAACGCAAGCGCGATTATGATGATGAGTAGCCGCTAGCGGAGACAGCAGCGAGAGACGTAGGTATTACTCCGATCCACGTTAGTGGACGCATTGGTAGCGGAAGAACATGTATTAGCGCCCATTGCAATCGCACCATTCGCATTAGTGCCCGTACCCCCATAAACGTAGGCCATCTGAGACACCCACTCCCAATCACTGTCCAACATGCTAGAAGGCAACCCAGAAACACACGCCATAGTCCACTCGGCAACAGTACAAAGGTGAGCAGAAGGTGTTTTGTTGTAGCACGCTGTGACTGCTCCAATCCAATTCGCCCCCGTCTCCTCTGCAGTCGAAATACAAAACGCCTCTGCTGTTCCACTGGTTCCAATGAGCGTAAAACCTGAAGGGCAGCTCGTTCTAAAACTTCCGAAAGCCATCCAACTGGTACCATTACAAAACTCCATTTGTTTGGAAGTGCTGTTATAACGTTGCTGCCCCTCGTTCGTAGCGTCGCATGTAGAGAATGTGTTCCCAAACTTTACTTCGCCAGCGACATCAAGTTTTGCGGAGGGATTCGTGATTCCAACACCGACGTTGCCACCAAAGTAACTTTTTGCACTCGTATCCGCCTGATAAATTCCATACTTATTCGTGGCTTGTATGTCTCCTAAATATAGCCCATACCCATTTGTCACGGTTCCGCTGGTATTTCCAATGGAACCAATGAATGAATACGCCTGTGTCACAGTCCCTCCGCCTTGATTGGTGACTCCCGCGTTAATTCCGATGGCTGAGGTGACCGGGCGATTAGCGGCTATATAAACATCTGAGGTGGCACCACTTATACCGGTAATGGTAGAGCCCGTTGTATTCACGTAAGTACGATTCACGGAACCATAGAGGTGATTCAATTGTCCACTTGAGTTCAGTGTGTTTGTTTCGCTCCACTGTCCTACATAGTTTTGAGTGGTAGAGGCATTGCTGGGCGGATATTTGATGGTCAACGCAGCAGTGTAATTCGCAGAATCATCGACAACCCTGAGCCGCTCAGAGGGCGTCGTTGTCCCAACACCGACGTTCCCATTCGTGTCGATACGCATACGCTCTGTTAATGGGGTTGTGGTTGAGGTTTTCGCTCTATTCGCAAAAACAATATCGTAAGCACCATTCTGGCCGTTTTTTACACCAATTTTTGCTCCGATATCGGTATTAATTTCTTGAAATGCAATACTTGGTTCACTAAAGGCGCTCCCACTTGAAGCTCGTAATTTTATAAAATCCGTACCCCCTCCCCAATTCCCGTTTGGTAATGAGGAAGCCAAATCAATCTGCAATCTTGTACTAGGAGACGTCGTCCCAATGCCTACGTTGCCACTCGAATCAATCCGTACTCTTTCTGAACCGCCCACACCAAAAGAAGTAAAAGCATTCGAATTTGTTTCACCGTTGTTAATATAAAATCCGCCATTACGATACTTGACCATATCCACTGCCACGT
>Ga0214917_10004476_pt1 | contig 15508 bp, 34 predicted proteins | sample LL_1208_BB_MetaG_FD_177983 | JGI IMG/M metagenome (GOLD analysis project Ga0214917, IMG submission 177983) | Freshwater microbial communities from Lake Lanier, Atlanta, Georgia, United States - LL_1208_BB | ecosystem: Environmental > Aquatic > Freshwater > Lake | place: USA: Georgia | collected... | reverse complement strand
GTAAAAATATTAAAGTACAGGCAATATAATGGACCCAGCAGTATTTACAATTGTAACTGATGCCGATGATACGGCATTAAAAAGTTATGATAAATCAATGGGAGGTGTTAGCACTTCCTCTAAAAAAGCCGCAAATGCACTTAAAGCATTCGGCAAAGATGCGTTACAGGCCAAGGATGGAGCAGAATTAGCTACTGCAGGTGCCGAAGCGCTTTCTCATGCATTTAAGATGGGATTGGCTGGAACCGCAGTTGTTGCGGGAGCTAAATTAGTATCGGATACAATTAAAGAAATGGCTGGTTCAATAAAAGAAGTAGCCTCGATAACTAGGGAAGCTGTATCTGAACTTCAAAGAATGGGTGATCCCAAAAATCTGGCAGAAGCAACTAAGGGGATTGAACTTTTAAGCAAATCCCTTGATGCTCAAAAAGCAAAATTAGGCGAAATAACTTCTGGTAATTGGTTTACACAACTAGCTGGAAATATTACTGGTGCAACGAAAGAAATTGAAGCACAAATTAAAACCATAGAAAACCTTAAGGGTGTTCAAATAGCATATGGAATGGCAGTTGAACTTAATTTCCAAAAATCTACTGCTGGACTTTCTGCGGAAGAAAAGGCTTACTATACAATTGAGGAAAGGCTTCAAAAAAACCTTGAATTGGTTTCACAGATAAAGGATGAAACATTAAGGGCACAAGCAGAAACTGATGCAAAAGCTATTGCATTATCTGAAAAAAGATTGCTTGAATTAGAGGCTGAAAAGAAAAGTAAAAAGGTTTTACAGGAAATAGCCGCGGAAAGGGCTAAAGAAGAATTAAAATTAATTGAAACTGAAATAAAGGCAAGGAATGATGCACAGGCTATTGAGCGAAATTTTGAAGAGGAACGCAAAAAAAATCATTTAGAAGAATTAAAAAGGTCTGCTGAGCGTATTGATTCATTAAGGCAAGAAATTAAAGCCCTTACTGAAAAGGCACAGGCACAAGCAAAGTCAATTACTCAAGCTGGAAATGAAATGGCTCAGACAGCTTTAGCACAAGGTGGATCTGGAAGAGGCCCCAATGCAAGAAAAACTTCTACTGAAATTGCTGGTGAAAGGGCATATCAACAAGGAAGGCTTGAAGGAAATAGAATTACTACTGAGGCTGCTCGAGCAGAGGCACGCAAAAGGCTTGAATCAAGAGGGGAACCAAGTGACGGATATGCCGTCAATCGTGAATTAGTTAAAATGCGACGTGAAGCTGGAAAAGCAGAAACATCTAGTCCAGCTGAAGCTTTGGCCTCAATGACCAAAGAGCTTGGTGCAACGAATGAAAAACTAGCAGAAAATCAAGAAAAACTTTCTGATTCCACGGCCGCACAGGAAGAATTAACCGCAAGTACCGATAAAGGTACTGCAAGTTTTGATGGCATGGATGTATCGGTTAATAAAATGACATCTGCCTCTGACATTGTTTCAACTGCATTAGGTGGTGCCGCTGGCGCTGGAAGTCTTGTAGCCAGTTCTTTGGGTGGAGCCGCTTCAAATGCTGATGATGTTGCAGGAAGTTTTGATACACTTGATACTGCAATTGTTGGTGAAAATGGTATTGCATCTGCATTTAATAGAACTACAGATCTTGTGCGTGATTCATTAAATCCAGAAATTATAAATAATGCCAAATATTTGAGCGATTATGGCAAAAACTTAACAACTTTAAGCACAGAAACATCTAATTTATCTAAAATGTTTAATGAACTAAGCGAATTCGAATGTGAATATATTGCTACTGAAAATATATATACTGAATCCATTATATTAAATTAATATGGCAGCCAATACAATTACATATGCTGGCTTTTCGGATAGTAAGATGCGTCTTTCAAATAGGACATATTTTACTGAACCCAATGGACTTGAAAGAATTGAAGATAATTATATTTTAAAAACATCCATGCTACCATCATTTCAAGCTCAAGCAGTATTAGGAACTAAAAATAGTGAAATGATGAGCTTGTGTACAGATTCTGCCACTAGCTATGATAAAATGACTATTGAGCGTGTGGATTATATGAATATTGGTGGCGATCTTACAAGTGCAAGAGTTACATATGTAGGACTTCATAGTACTGCAAATCCAAGACCGCTTATATCCATTACACCAATTCTTAATCAGGATTATGTTTATAATACATGGATGGTAAGTGCAGAATTTGTTACATTTTTAGGTGAATCTGGTAGCAGTCAGGAAATAAATGCGGCTAAAAGTAAATTTTCTGGTGCAAATGGCAAAAATCCCGGTGCCATTAATGGATATAAAATTCCCGATTCACCATATCCTCCAATTGAAGTTTCATCGGAAAATTTTGCAACTTATAAAATAAATACTGGGTGGTTATCTTGTCCGAGACTTGGTGTACAAGGATCTGAAGATATCGGCGGTAGTGGTGCTTGTAATACAAGTTACGTATATGGAAAACTTAGTTATTATGGAATGTGCGTGTCATCTTTTGAGTTTGTAAGATATGGGCTTTATGCAGTAGTTTATATTACTTGGCGAGACACAGCATATTATATAATTGGTCAAGCTGTATATGCATGTGGAGAAGCCCCGTTTACACAAGGAATTTGTCGTGGATCGTTAAATTATCCTCTTCCAGATTTAGGAACATATTATTAATTATGGCAACGGAAAGAACACCATTAATATTGGATAGTCCAATACATCTAGATGCTAAACTTTTCCAAAAGATTGCAAATAGAATTGAGACAATTGCGCCCATTGAAACAAATACAAAATCAGCACTTACAGTAAAACAAGGATATCAAGGCAGGGGAACATTAATTGAATTAAATGCTAAAGAGGTAAAGGCTACTGTATGTATAAATGGGAACCCCGTTGAAGTTATATTATACACCAAACAAGATTAACTTAACAATTACACACAAATATGTCTGCAAATATTGATCTTTATATAGATTCTAGCGGGGCTGGAATTCAGTCTGGTGGGTCTGCATTAGGAGGCAATTTGCCTACTTTTACCAGAAATGATGTGTATACTTTTCGTTTGCGTATTTTAGATACCACTTCAACAGGTATTCTTACAGACGCTGATTTAACAGGAGCTTCATTAAAAGTTGGTATTGGAAATGTTGATCTTTTGCCAAAAGATGGTGAATTTCAATTAACACGATCTGGTCCAGTTACCTCGTCTGCAATTTCCTATAATGCAACAACTACGCAAGTTTATAATGCAATTTCTGGAATTGCTGGGCAAGTAACAGTAGCAACCTATGGAAATACTGATAGTTCTTGGCTTGTAACAGCCGCAACAAACAATACTGCATTAAGTTTTGGAGGTGTTACCTATACCTTATTCCCAACATCTTCTGTTATTATTACAACTCGAAGGCAAGCCGCTTCAAATGTTAAACAGCAACAGATAATTGAATTGCGAAGAAATCCAGTTATTTATGCTGATACTTTTGTAAATTCAAGCACTGCCACAGAATTTGTATTATCTAAAATTCAGTCTGGTGGAACAGGAACAAATGAGACTTATAAATTATATACAGGTCGTGATGCAATTAGCGGTTCATTCGCATTAGGTTTTGGGTCAAATTCTACAACTGCTCTTGCAGTTAATGCAAATGAAGCAAATTTGCTTAATGCACTTCAAGCACTTCCAGAAATAGGAGCTGGTAATATTTCAGTTAAGAGTATTGAAAATAGTCAAGGTTATATTATTACATTTACAGGTACTCTTGGTAATACAAATATTACTACACCACTTACGCTTGATGCGTCAGGAGTATATTTTATACCATTCAAGAATGCTGTAGTTACTTTTTCAACTGCAGAACTTAATGAAGTATTTTTGGATGAAGGCACATCTAGTGTAACGCTTACTTTTGAGGTTGAACTTACAAAGAATGGAGAACCAAAAACCCTTGCTCAAGTTCCAATAACAATTCGGAAAGATTTAATTACTTCTGGTTCAGTTGTTCCTTCGCCTCTTGCCTCTTATTATACCAAAACTGAAACAGATGCTTTATTTGTTCAAAATAGCAATTCCAATGTTGATTCGACTAATAGGAATTTATTTGATAGTTCAAGCTCCAAGGCAATTGACTGGCAAAATCGAAAACTCTATAAAAGCAGTTCTGAATATCTTTCATGGAATGGTGGAATTGGTTTTTATGGCACTACTGCTATTTCAAAGCCAAGCGGAACAAATGTGGTTTCAAATGTAATTTCTTTGGGTCTAATTACAAATTCTGCATCCTATGGAGTTCTACCTCAGAGTCAGAGAACTCTTACAACTACAGCAAGCATTAATTTTGGAACTATTGGAGGTCATAGTACAAGTTCTTCTGATGTAGTGGTCACGGGAGCACAAATAGGTGATATTGTTTTAATTGGAAATCCATCGGCAATTTCTGGTGGCCTAATTATGCAGGCGAATGTTTACACACAGAATACTGTTTGTATGCAGTGCATAAATGGATACAATAGTGCTCACTCAATTGGTGCTGAAACTTATAGGATTACTGTTATTGGTTATTAAAGATGCCGTGTTATCCTTGCACCTGTACTGGTGAAGAACCCCCTCCGACATCTGGAGTCAGTTTGCAGGGATTAAGTTTTGGAGCTGGATTGGTATGAAAGCTGTAATGTCTTTTTGTCCAGTTACAGAAAATCTTCCATTATATACTTATAATAATTTTAGCTTTGCTTGTGCTTTAGCTAAAAAACATTTTGGCGAAGTACATTTAATAGGAAATAATCTCGGGGTAGAATTTCTAAAAAATATACCATGGTCAAGCACTTCAAATATAATGTCGGATTTAGATTTATCTTATCAATCTATTGAAGGATATACAAGAATTTGGGCACTCAGTTATTTCTCGAAAATGTTCGAAAGCTTCATTTATGTAAATTCAGATTGTTTTTTATGGGAAAAACCAGATATTTCTATATTAGAATCTGATATTTTCTTTTTATGTAATGGTTTTGTTGAGCCAAAAATTAAACAGATAATGAATCTAAACACAAGCAAAGAATTATTAGAAAATAGTGATTCTGTTTTATCGCCGAATACAGGTATATGTGGTAAAAATAAAAATTCGATCTTTGAAGATTATTGTGCCGAAATTACAAAAATGATTTTTGATGCTGAATCATCAGAATATTGGAAAAGATTTTATGAGGACTTAAAGAATAAATCAGTTATTATAGAAAATTATCTGCTTGGATATTACTTAAACAGAATAAAGGCAAATGTAAGCTTAATATTTCCAAATTTGAAATCTCCTAACTCAACATTTTGCCAAATAACCAATAAAGATGCTGAAATTTGCGGAATAACTAAATTGGGCGAAAAGCTTGTAAATGATCCAAGTATTCAGAAAAGCATTATTGAAAGATTATCTCAAAAACCACCAAATCTTTTAATGAAGAAAAATGCCACTGTACCGCAAATGGCTGTTAATTTTGTTAAGTCAATGACAACTTATGCTATTGATGGATTTAAGAATGCGACTCAAGAATTGCATGATAAACGCCTTTCAACCTGCCTACAATGCGAGTTTTGGAGTCCAGAAAAATTCAATGGTTTGGGCAAATGCGAGAAATGTGGATGCTCGGGTGCAAAACTTTGGATTTTAAGCAGTAAATGTCCTTTGAATAAATGGGAGATTGACACAGAGGAAAGTGTATGAATATACTCAATCTTATTATGTCACAAGATATCTTGACTTGGATTGGGGCGGTTACAGCGCTTTTGAGTGCTGTTATTGTGGTTGCCCAACTAATACCGGGCGAAGAGCCTGAAAGAACTCTGCAAAAAGTTGTAGATTTTCTGGCAAAATTTTCTCGAAAATGATTGGAAGTGCCTTAGCAATCGCTGGGGCAATTTTAAGTCTTTCCGCATGGTGGGCAAAAAATCGTGCAAAAACTCGTCAGGAAAGGCAAGATGAAGAAATTGAGAAAAGAAATGAGTTGCGTAAAGCAAGTATTGATAAATGGGCTGAAACTTTGCGTGGTAATTCTTGGTGGGTTAATCGTAAGTAGTTGCGCTACTACTCAAAGCATTTCATATACTTACCCTGTTCCTTCGGAACAAGATATAGAAAAATATATCTATGAATGGAATGATCTGGAGCGAGCCAAGGGGCCTGTAAAAACAGAATTTACTTTTCAGTATTCAAAATTACTTAAAGCTCTTTCAGATTCAATTGCAGAAACTGAGCGGTGGAGAAGCAGGGCAGAAAATAAATGACGTTATTTGATGCTCGCATAAGAAGTGAAGGGCATATAAAGAATTTAGAACCTCAATTCGGTGGCAGAATTCTTGATTGGTTTAATAGGTGTTGGGAAAAGAAGGTATTTGTCCTTATATACTGCTCAAAACGCACTCAGGATGAGCAGGAAGAGCTTTATGCTCAAGGAAGGACAAAGGAAGGCCGAAAAGTAACAAATGCCCGTGGATACCCTCCACAATCCTTGCATATTGATTTAGGAAAAGGGGCAAGGGCAGTAGATTTTGTGCCAATTTCTTTAAAAGATGGAGCCTATATTGCAGATTGGGATAATGAGGAACAATATAAAAAAGCACATGATTTGGCAAAGGAAGTTGGTGGCATACGGAGATTGGATTGGGAAGAACCGCACTTAGAAGATGCAAGCGTTTCTGGTTGGAGAGAATTGGTTGTAACTCAAAAAGAAAAAGTTGTGAATACTTTAAAAAATATTATTGGAAGAAAAAATCCTTGGTCTAGCCGTTAAATATGACAACCAAGAATCTAGATATGCCGATACAGGAAGAGTTTGAATTTACCAAATCACATGAATTTCATCTTGCACAAATAAAATTAGCAACTTGCGATTTATTGGATAAAAAATATAAGGCGGGAGTACAGGCCTATAAAGGCACAAAATTATGGACAATGCCAGCCGCAAATTTAGTTGAGGGAGCAATCGAGGAATCTATAGATCAAGTTACTTATTTGCTTACTTTAAGGCAAACCATGCGGATTATAATGCAATTAGCTTTTGACGGCATGAATGATGATTCCGTTTGTGCAACGACAAGTCGTGATAATTGTAGGGCAATTTGGCACGCAATAATTGGATTTGATAAATGACCAAATGGAAAAAATTTTTAGCCGTGTCCTGTTCTCATGGACATTTAGCTGATGCTGGTGCTATTAAGGCAGTTCTTGAATTCAAGAAACGCTGGAAACCTGATTTAACTCTTCATTTAGGCGACGCAATTGATTTGGCCGCTTTTCGAAGTGGTGCCATGAAGAATCCTGATTCCATGGACAGGGCTACAAGCATTTCAGAGGATTTTCGCATGGGCATAAACTTTTTACGGCTTCTTGCTCCAAATGTGTATTTTATTGGAAATCACGAGCATCGGGTATATGAGCATCAGAATTCTCCGAATGCGATCTTAGCTCATTGTGCTACAAGTTGTCTTGCAGAAATTCACCAGACCTGCAAGGATATGCGGACACAAATTGTCCAATATGATATTATAAAGGGCTGGCGAGAATATGGTGGCACGCTTTTTGGGCATGGATGGATGTATAATGAAAATGCTGTTCGGGATCACTGCGAAATGATGAAAAAACCAATTGTGATTGGGCACCTGCACCGAGTAGATAGAGTTGCTGGAAGATCTGTCGGTGCCCCTGTAGGCTGGACTATTGGATGTTTAGCAAATGTGGATTCTATGCACTATGCAAGGCGAAATCGCTCTGTGACTCGCTGGCAACACGGCATCGCTTGGGGAGAATATAATGATAAAAACTGTTTTGTGAATGTTTTATCGCCTACAACAGAAGGTGAATGGAGATTTCCTTTGTGAATAAAACCAATAAAGGTTGGTCAAAAAGGCCTTTTAATGGTGAATGGGCAGAAACTTTAAAAAAATTTCTTGAAAGAAAGCAGGATAAAGTTCCAGAAGGCTGGCTTCGAAGTGATGATTGTCTGCAAAAAATGGGATTTGTAGGAGCTTGTTCTGGCCAAAGAAATAAGCTACTGAATCGAATGGTTGAAGAAGGCTTTGTCTTAAAGAAAAATTTTAGAATCTTTGATGGGTCTGGCAGAAGAATTTCAGCAATTACGCACTATAAATTGAAAAAAAATTAGACACCTACAGATTGAAAGCCTGCGGTGCGTACATATATCCATATTACCCTGTAGCACCATCGAGCCACTTCAATCTTAGTTACAATTGACTCAAGTTATTTGAGTCTATGCACCTAAAACGATAGTTTTTGCAACTTCTATTTTAGAAGCATTTTAAAGAATTAGGCGATTCTCGAATGAGAAGTGAATAATCGCCTTAAGTTGTTGAAGCTGAAATAGATAAATTTTGCATTCAGACCATGAGATCTATTGCAAAGAATTAGTAGTTTATTAATTTAGCACCATGAAATCAAACATATCAGAACAAAATGTAGCAGAAATTACTGGGAATTTGTGGAAAGCCCAATTAGCTCTGCATGAAATATACATCAACGAAATGCTCGATGGAAAACTTACAGAAAGGGAGCATGAATTGGTAATAAAAAAACTAAAAAGCATTCGGACTGGAATTAATATTCTGATTGGTGACTAAAAAAAAGGAGAAATAAGATGAAATACAAAACAAACTACAAACCATATCTGCTCCGAAGCAAGATTGTTCATAATCTTGCAGTCGAGGCGGGTTATAACAGCGGTGTTGAATTCATTAACGATCACCCCGCAATTTGGAAAAAATCCGAGTCCGAGGTGGTTGAAATTCTCGAAGGCGAGATAAAAGAATATGGTGGCTTCGAGTGGGGCCCTCCCATTAACTAAAAAAAAGGAGAAATAAGATGAATAAAACAGAAATAGAAATACTTCCAGAATTCCAAAATCCCAAAGAAATGCCCGAACACCGAATTGAGTATTGGATTAAGAAATTTCGGACATTTTACGCAAATGCTATGGTCACCTATAAAGAATGCGGAGGCCATAATAAAGCGTTCCACAATGAACGGGCTTGCGAAAAATGGAAGGGTAAAATTATTGAATTCGGCGGTGAAGTTCCTTCGGACAAGGAAGCTTGTGCATGGGGATTCTTCAACGGCGATGGGTCATATTAAAAAAAAGGAGAAATAAAATGACTATAATTAAAGCACAGCACTACGAGGATTGCGTGATCGAGTTGGTTAAGACTGAGGCGGTTCAGAACATGGCCAAGGAAATCATGAATCTGGATCTTACAAAATTCATCCACGAGGATGGTTCTGCTAGATGCGACTTCATGTTAATGGCAAACAAAGAATTCTCGAAACGCAATACAGAAGAACTCAAAAACCCGCAACACATCGGAGCAGTTGCCGAAGCACTTCTGTTTCTGCTTCGGCCAAAATTGTTGGCAAATAAATTATGCTCGAAAAGGAAGGAGAAATAAAATGAGATTCCCCGTAAATCCGAAATATCGAAAAAGCAAAGATAACCCCTGTCCAGAATTTCTGCTTATTTGGGAAAATTCAAAAGGCCGAGAATGTTCTGCACAATATACACGCAAAGATGAGGCAGAGGAAAGGCTGGGAGAATTAATAGCGAATGGAGTTTGCAATATAAAATTAGAAAAAAGGTATTTTGCTGGATATATATCACTAAGATAATTCGAGAAACTTAATCAAAAACGAAATCAAAGAAAGGAAATATTAAAATGATAACAGGACAAAAATACTTCAGCGAACACTATCAACTTGAAGTGGAAACTCAACACGAAACATCTTGTCTTAAAAGAAATTGGGTTGTGGTATCCGTAGGCGATTCGCCCGATGAGGCTTTATATCGGCATCGGGAACAAACCCGAATTCAAGATACAGCTCATCTTTACAGGAATAAAAGCTTTCGGATGGTAAAGTGCAGGGTTGAAAAAGAAACAATTTGGCACCTCGATAACGAGGCACGCAAAGATGTCACTACAATAGCGGTGGTATAACCAAAAAAGAAAGGAAATAGTAACACATGAAGATAAATCAACAAAAAACAGAAACACTAAAAAATCTCAAGCAGAAACTTGAGGCAAATAATGAAACTGAAAGCAAGTACTATCGGCATATTACGGAGGAACTGCAAAGGAGGGAATCATGAGTGAATGTAACTGCGGTTCCAAAATGGAATCACATTGGAAATATGACGGATATGGGATTCCCCTATGTCGAGTCTGTTCCGAATGTGAGGATGAAAAAATGAAACAATATCGCCAAGATATCTTAACAAGATATTCTTGCGATGAGCAAATTGAGGAGGCTTATTAAAATGACACCTACGGAAATCCTTCAGCGAGAAAATAAGTACATTAAAATCCACACAACGCTAGTAAAGTGGATAGAAATAAGTAAAGACAACAGGTACCTTGGCAGAAAATTACTCGACCACCACTTATCCAAAAAAATTGGATTAGGGCTTGATTGCCTTGGAGACACGGCTTTTGTCTGTGACTGCTCCGATGGCATGGAAGATTATTTTGCCGATTTTCGAGAAAATCCAACTCTCGAAATGGCAGAAAATCTTTATGATATAGCTGGTGAAATGGCAGATGAAATCAAGGAGGAACAATTCCATGAATAAACATCTATGGTTATATTGTGCTGTTTCCTACACAATAGGCCTGATTATCGGAGCAGGATCTGTTATGGTTATATGCGAAAAAGTTCTGCTTCATTCTGAGGCTATCCTGAAATGACTGCTGAAATTAAGGAAACCTTAAAGCTGGAAACAGGCCAAATAAGAACCATGAACCATCCAAAATACGGAGAAAACCTTCAATTTTTGGTGCAAGCACGAGATATTGTAGATCGAGGCAGAATTCCTTGTGCTGAAGTTTTTGCCGCAACCTGTTTGGGTGGTTGGAATTGGAAATTCCTGCTTCCTGATGTGTTCATTATAGTTCAACAAAACGCAAAAAAATTTATTGCTATCAACGAGGAGATAGTTATAAACTGATAAGTTGGTTAAACCTCAAAAATAAAAAAAGGAGATCCTAATATGAAGTTCTACAGAGTAAGTTATCAAGTCGAAGATGGAGATAAAAGTCACTATGTTCCCTCTCGGGGAAAAGCAAAAAAATTCATCCAATATCTTGAAACCGAGGGTGCCTCGAAGTTCGGATATTTGAAGGATTCTGCAAAAATTCATGATGAAAAATGGGCAAACAAGCAAGGTGCATTGGATTATCTCAATAACTTGGAGGGCAAATGACCAAAAAACACTATATAAAAATAGCAAAAATTCTAAACACCGCATACAACTATACACAATGTGACGAGGGTAAAAGCCTTGTCTGTAATATAGCCCAAGCGATGGCCGAAGAATTCCAAATGGATAATAAAAACTTTAACTATTCAAAGTGGATTCAAGCTGTCCACAAGGAGAATTAAAATGACAACTGAAATTGAGGAAAAAGATCCTAAACAACTTGCAGTAGCAAAATTATGGGAAGTGGATTATGAGAAAATAAGACCAAAATCCTATGACCACTACGGATTGGAGGTTTTTTCCTGTGGTTCTAAAGAATGGGCAATTGGTACCGATGAAGAATGCGATGAAGCAGTTAAGGAATATATCAAAGATACTCTTTGGGCTTTCAATAGCGAATTCATCGCAAGTGCCTGTGACCTCCACGAGTTTTCGGAAGGATTAAAACCAATGCAGGAAAAACTTTGTGAAGGTGCCAATTCCGCAATTCTTGCTTTAGTTGAGAAAACCTGTGGATTAGATGAGTTTGTAGAACAGGCGGTAAGTGCAGATGGTCGAGGGCACTTTTTAAGCGGGTACGACGGCGAAGAACACGAGAGCTTTTGTGGAAAGTATTTTATTTACAGAATATCTTAAATTGAAATAATCTTACCATGAATATCTTTGCTGTTGACCAAAATCCAGAAATCGCTGCGGAAGGGCTTTGCGACCAACATATCGTAAAGATGCCAATAGAAACTTGCCAGATGCTCTCTACTTTTCTGCACCGATGGGGCATATTCGCACCCTATAAACCCTGTTACCAGCACCATCCTTGCAACATCTGGTTGCAACACACGCAAGAGAATTTCCTGTGGTTGCTTACTCACGGGAATGCTTTGTGCAAGAATTACACCGCCAGATATAAGCGAACCCATAAATGCGAGGAAGTTTTGCAAACAATCTCAATTCAGTTTTTTGACGCACTTCGGTTGAAAAAAATTCACTATCAATTAAAAGGCCTTACGCCTTTTGCCATGGCGATGCCAGAAAAATATAAGTCGGAAGACCCAATTTCAAGTTATCGCCATTATTATATTTACGAGAAACTTCCTTTTGCTAGGTATTCTCATTCACAAAAACCCGAATGGGCAACCGAAATCCTATGCAATTAAAACTCACCGACTTTCCAGCCCGACCTGTCGGGGCTTATTATGCTCCTTGGAGTGACCGCTATGCGGATTATTTTATTGAGCCGAAAGCTAATGGGTGGCGTGGATGGTTTAACCAAAAGACCAAACAGGGATATAATCGCCACGGAAAAATTGCATCCAATGAAAACCTAATGCGAGAACTGCTATCCAATTGCAAAATAAAATCCCCATGGATTGATTGTGAAATTATGGGAATGCGGGAAAAACATGGGCGAAACACAATTATCATCATAGATGCTTTTGACCCAGATAATCCAAAACCTTACGAGGAACGCATCAAGGAATTCGAGCACATTCAGCCAGCATCTTTTAATTTGCAGGATAACTCGCTTTTAAGAATGCCTCGATTGGCACACTCCAAGTTAAAACTGATTTGGAATGATATGAATTTCTATAATAAACACGGAGGAATTATTTGGGAAGGTTTTGTGATGAAAAAAGATAAGTTCTACCCTGCACTTAAAAATCCAAACTATGCTTCAAGCCAATGGCATAAATGGAGGATGATATGATCGAAACATTAATAATATTTGCTTGCTGTTTTACTTATTTTGGAATAAAAAAACTTATTCAAACGATAGAGCAACAGGCATATGAACGACGGAGATTTTATCTAATGGTACAGGCAGAATTGGATAATATGGATAAGGTAAGCAAAGATTTTATTCAAAGACAAATTTCAACTGATGCAAGAAAATGGGTCGGAAGAAATTAAATAAATTTGAGTTTATTTGGAAACTTTTGGAGGGTCCAGCCCTTAAAAGCGAACATAAATTCTGCCCTGAACGCAAATGGAGAGTGGATTATTTTGCTAATAATGTGGCAATAGAAATTGAAGGTGCGGTTTGGACTTTTGGACGGCATAACCGCCCATCGGGTTTTTTAAAGGACATGGAAAAATATAATCGCCTATCTGAAATGGGAATACTTCTATTTAGAATCCCTGCTCATCAGATTTCCGCAAAATGGATTTTGCCGATAATTTCTACAATTCGCAGAAATAAACTTCATGAGAAACCAAAACAAAAATCGGAGGAAACTAAAAGTGAATGACCAACTAAAAAAGAAACTAGAGGAAGCAGAAAACAAGATTGAGGTTTGGGTAAAAGGAAATCCCGACACGGAGTTTGATTTTGCCCAAGATCACAAATGTTTGAATCTGCCAGCAATTGGAAGTCGGGAGGATAAACAATCGCTAAATGGCGGTTATCCTTATGAGCGTGACGTTAACTATTAAAAGGAGAAAAAAATGACAGATCAACTTGTAATTCATACCAACGGGGTTAGCAATCATATTCGCCAAGCTACTGATGTGGCTGGTGCTTGCAGGGAAATTGTAAAAGCAACTGCACAAAGAATTGGGAATCGAGATTATGTGCGAGTCGAGGGCTGGCAGTCTATAGCAGTTGCTCATGGATGCGTTGCATCTGCTCGGGATGTGGAACGGCTTGAGGATGGTTGGAAATGCATTGGTGAAGTTCGGCGAATGGATACTGGGCAGGTTATAAGCACCGCTGAGGGATTCCTTGGTGATGACGAGCCTATGTGGGCAAAACGCCCAACTTATGCCAAGCGTGCTATGTGCCAGACAAGGGCAATTAGCAGGGCTTGTCGATCCGCATTCGCACATATTGTAGTGTTAATTGACTCGAAACTATCCACAACACCAGCCGAGGAAGTTCCTTATGGCGGGTTTGAAGAAAAGCAACTCAATACAGATAAATATGAGGAACCCTCTCCCGAAGAAGCCAAGGAAATAACTGCAAAACTTGTGGAGGACAAAACTACGGAGGATTCCACTCCCAAGGATGCAGTAATTGGTTTTGGTAAAAACAAAGGAAAATCTGTCAGGGAACTTGCCAGAACTTCTGATGGGTTTTCTTATTTAATGTGGTTGAAAGATCAGCCTTTAAAAAATGCTCCCGATGGGCAACCATATCGTAAGGATTTGGAATTAAGGGCTGTAATTAATGCAGTATTACAGGAGGACTCAAAATCAAATGACATACCCTTCTAAAAAATTCTTGGAAGACTTCGATAAAGGTCTTGCGGACTTGGCTGAAACTATTCGCAAAAATGAGCGATATGTTTGTGCAGACTTTGTACAGGCGTTAGCAGATGGAGAGGAAGATCAGGTGCGTAAAGACTTATTGAATGATGTGGCAACAGGAATAAGGAGGCTGAACCATGGAAGTTTATGAGGTAAATATACCCAAAACTTATTGGACGCTTCTTCATTGGAGGAATATCAAGAATGAAGAACCACAGGAAGGCAGTAAATGCCTTGTTATACACGGAAAAGAAATTCTGGCAACTCGCTACATGCGTGGAGAATTTTATCCGAATAATTGGGATAAAATTACTGGAATTATCTATTGGTCGGACTGGCCGAAACCTCCAATCGACCAAATTAATTTACGTGAGAAATCTTTTTAAGTATGACTTAAAAAACTCAAAATCTCATAATCTATACGGAGATTATATCAAGCGTGTAGGGAAATTGGGGCAAATAAGGAAATTGGGAATAGGAAAAAGTGAGGAAAAAAAATGAGTGTAAAGCGACTTACTTACTTAAAACAACTTCTTGGATATACAACGAATCGGCTTAGGGAGGCTAAAATGGATTGGTCTCATGCACAGGAAAAATGCTACAAAGACATAATCTATCATGCGAATCTTGCCGAGGTTATGGCCAAGGAATTACTTGATCGGGCAAAAAAATACCAAAAGCGTGACTTGGAGCAAAAGAAAAAATGAGCACAGAAATCTACTGGTTCCCATTCGAGTGGAATCGGTGGTTATCAAATGAGAAATTATCCATGGCCAGTTTAGAGGCGAGAGGCCTTTGGATGCACTTGATTTGTCTTATGTATAAGTCCAATTGCGAAGGTCTTTTGCTGATAGATGGGATAAAGCCTTCAGTTGCTCAAATTTCAAGAATGGTGGGTTCAACGGAGGAAAAGGTTGCCCCTATATTGAAAGAACTGGAACAGCTTCGCATATTAGAAATTGATAAGAAAACAGGTGCATATTTCCATATTTCGGTGAAGTCTGGATTGCAGAAAATGAATCAGCGAA
>Ga0214917_10004475_pt1 | contig 15510 bp, 14 predicted proteins | sample LL_1208_BB_MetaG_FD_177983 | JGI IMG/M metagenome (GOLD analysis project Ga0214917, IMG submission 177983) | Freshwater microbial communities from Lake Lanier, Atlanta, Georgia, United States - LL_1208_BB | ecosystem: Environmental > Aquatic > Freshwater > Lake | place: USA: Georgia | collected... | reverse complement strand
TAGCCACTCACCTGCCCAATTTGCTGGGCAGCGTAATGGGCATGCTGGTAGGTCAGGTTAGCTACTTGACGTAATCCTTGGCGCCCCATCAACGACATATAGACGGCTGCAGCCAGCGCCATCAAGGCCTGATTGGTACAAATATTGCTGGTGGCGCGTTCGCGACGGATGTCTTGCTCGCGGGCCCGCAAAGTCATCACATAGGCCATGGCGTTGTCGACGTCGCGGGTCAAGCCCACGATACGACCGGCGATTTTGTGCACGAATTGTTTGCGCGTGGTGAAAATCCCCAAGTAGGGGCCGCCAAAGTTCAAGCCGATGCCTAGTGGTTGCCCTTCGGCGGTGCCGATATCGGCACCGACATCGTTGGGGGTCTGGAACAACGCCAAGGCGATGGGGTCAAAGTGATGCACAAATAGCGCTCCAGCGCCATGGGTTGCGTCGGCGACTGCGTTGAGGTCGTGCATGGTGCCAAAAAAGTCGGGGCTTTGGATCATGACGGCCGCCGTCTGATTGTCTACCAGTTGCATCACGTCGGCCAACGTGGCCTGGGGATTTTCGTCACCGACTACCTCAATGCCACTCCCCACCAACAAGGTGCGGATGACCCGGCGGTAATGGGGATGCATGCTGGGGGTGATGACGACTTTGCGCCGATTGCGGAGCACATTGACGGCCATTACGGCCGCTTCGGCCAGAGCCGAGGCTCCGTCGTAGTGCGAGGCATTGGCGACGTCCATGCCGGTCAAGGCGCACATCAGGCTTTGATATTCAAAAATCGCCTGCAAGGTGCCTTGGCTGACTTCGGGTTGATAGGGGGTATAGGCCGTATAAAACTCGGAGCGGCGCAAAATCTGATCGACGGCGCTGGGCACAAAGTGATTGTAGGCGCCGGCTCCAAGGAACATGCTGTGGGTGTGGGCACCGGCGGTCTGATTCGACAGCCGGGTCAACTCACGGCGAATTTCGGGCTCCGACAAGGCTTTGGGCAAATTGAGCGGTGGGAAGCGCACCGCACTCGGGATGGCTTCAAACAATGCCGCGACATCGTTGACCCCAATCGCCTTGAGCATTTCGGCGCGTTCGCCTGCGGTAATCGAAATATAGTGTGACATGCAAATCCTTTACGGTGACACTGTACAAAAATTAATGTTTAATCGAATCAACCAATGCCACATAGGCCGCAGCATCGAGCAAATCGGCTTTGTCGCCACTCAATTTGATGCGTACCAACCAGCCCTTGCCGTAGGGGTCGCTGTTGATCAAATCGGTCTGCTCACTGACGTCGCCGTTGACGGCGATGACTTCGCCGGCAGCCGGCAAGTAGAGCTCTGACGATGCTTTGACCGACTCGGCGACGCCGAATTCGGCCCCGGCGGCAAAGGTAGTACCGACGTCGGGCAAGTCCACATAGACCACGTCGCCGAGGGCGTCTTGGGCATAGTCGCTAATTCCTACGGTGGCGATATCGCCCTCGATCAAAATCCATTCGTGTGATGCCAAATACTGCAGGTTGGTGGGTGTCTTGAATGACATGGGCGTGCTCCTTACTTCTTGTAGCGGCTCTGATAAAACGGATATTTGACCACGACTGCGCGGATCGGTTTGTCGCGCACGATGATATCAATCTGGTTGCCTTCGTTGGCTTCAGCCCGGGCAATCAAGGCAATCCCCAGCGGTTTGCCAAAGGTGGGTGAGGGCATGCCGGTGGTGACCACCCCGATGGGATTGCCATGAGTGTCATGAACAGCATAACCGCCGCGGGCAATGCCTTTGCCGGTTACTTCAAACGCCACCAGGCGGCGGGTGTAGTTGCTTTTGAGGTCATTGAGGGCGGCGCTCCCCACAAATTCGCCTTTGCTCAGTTTGACGGCCCAACCGAGGCGGGCTTCGTAGGGGTTGATGTCGTCGGCTAGTTCGTGGCCATATAACGCCAAGCAAGGCTCAAAGCGCAGACTGTCACGGGCGCCTAGGCCACATGGGGTGGCGCCGGCGGCGAGGACGGCTTGCCAGACGGCCATGGCATGATCATTGGCACAAAAAATTTCAAAGCCGTCTTCGCCGGTGTAGCCGGTACGAGCAATGATGACAGATTGCCCAAGCAACGTGCTTTCGACTACCCCGTGGAAGGGCAGGGTGACGGCGATATCGCCAATCAGGCTAGCAAGCACCGCTTCGGCGCTAGGGCCTTGCAGGGCCATTAGGGCGGTGGTGGGTGAGGCGTTGTTGAGCGTGACGGCGAAATTGCTGCTGAAGGGTTGGATCCACTGCCAATCTTTGGCGATGTTCGAGGCATTGACTACCAGCAGGTAGCGCTGTGCGCCGAGCCGGTAGATGAATAGGTCGTCAACCACACCGCCATCGGGACGACAAAACAAGGCGTAGCCGGCGTGGCCGACGGCTAATTGGCTGACGTCGGCAGTGGTGACATATTGCAAAAACGCCAAGGCATCTGGGCCTGCGACCCAGAATTCGCCCATGTGACTGACGTCAAACAGCCCGGCGCGTTCGCGCACGGCGCGATGTTCGTCGATGATGCCGGTATACTGCACCGGCATGTCCCAGCCGCCGAATTCGACCATGCGGGCATTGAGGCGTAGGTGCTCGCCGTGGAGCACTGTCTGCAACAATTCTTCACTCATTTGCTACTCCTGATCGCACGCCACATGCCCCGTTGTCCACAACGGGGGGATAGCTGCTGATTGATAGGGGGTGTTTTGGGCACAAAAAACGCCAACTCGTCGGACATAGCCACCTCTTGATGCGCACAAATGCGCTCGTGGTGCCTAATCTCTGTCCTGTAACCTGAGAGGTGCCCTGCGGGTGGCAGGTTGCTCCGTCGGTGCCGAGTGGCTCTCCAGAGGGTCGTCAGAACACCGTTGCGGGACCTGAGAGATTCGTAACGAGGCGGCAGACTCGTACTTGCTCCTTCGGCGATGGTGATGGTGCACCATGCTCTCCGATGTTCGTCATCCGACATATGTAACTGGTATCAGTATACCGCAAATTAAAGGATGTGCGTTATTTATGTTGCTGGATTTGTAAGAGCAGGCGTGTGCGGTGTGCGCCAACGCACCTGATCCACCGGTGCCCTCTATTTTACACCGCAAACATGGTATTATAGAGGCACTGTGTAATAGGGGAAAATCAGCTATGCAACCATGGGAACAGCGCGATGCAGATCGCCAGATGCTTGAATTAAGTATGACGCAGACCACAGGCCAACCATCAAAGCCAGTGAGTGAGCTCCGGTATATTCGTGAATTAGCTGAGATGGTCATATTCGTGGTGATTTTGTTCTTTTTGGTGCGGGGAGTCGTACAAAACTTCCTCATTGAAGGGCAAAGCATGGAGCCGAATTTGCATTCGGGGCAGTTTATTTTGGTGAATAAACTCACCAATCTACACTTTGATTTGAATGCACCACAACGGTTATTCGGTAAAGATGTCCCTCCCGAGATTGTTTTTCCTATCGGGATGCCAACCTATGGTGAAGTCGTGGTATTTGAGTACCCGAATGATCCGAGCAAAGACTACATCAAACGGGTAATTGGGTTGCCGGGTGACACGATTGAATTCCGTGATGCCATGGTGTTTGTCAATGGTCAGCAGTTGGTTGAGCCCTATTTGCAAGGGGCACCGACATATTGCCATCAAGGTGATGAATGTGCCACGAGCATTATAACGGTGGCTCCAAATACATTGTTTGTGTTGGGCGACAACCGTGAAAACAGTAGTGATTCGCGTGAATGGGGTGGTTTGCCATTTGACCGCGTGATTGGGCAGGCTTGGGTGGTCTATTGGCCGTATCACACAATCGGTCCAATCGCTCAATACCAACCATTGCCGTCCAAGCAACCATAAGGGCAAAACGATGCATGTGGCAATCAATGCGCATTTGTTGGCGCATACGGCAAACTTTCGCCGTGCTGGGGTATCACACTATGTAGAGTCATTGTTGGAGCATCTCGGCAAAATCGATACCACCAATCGTTATTCCGTCTATACCACGCGTGGGGTCGATGCTACGGCGCTCGGATTGCCGACAAACTTCACGGTGAGACCAAGTCTATTCCCAACAATCAACCCCCGTGTGCGTATTCCGTGGGAGCAGATTATGGCTCCTGCGTTGTTGGCAGCCCATGGCGCTGATGTGTATCATGGGGTGCTCAATGTGATGCCGCTATTGGCTGGGGTGCCGTCGGTAGTGACAATTCATGATTTGAGTGCGATGTTGTTCCCACAGACGTTTCGGCGTATCAACCGGATGTATACCCGTTGGGCGATTGAAGTATCGGCCAAGCGTGCGGCACATCTGTTTACGGTGTCTGAATACGCCAAACAAGAAATCATGACCCACCTCAAGGTGCCGGCAGAGCGGATTACCGTGACGTATGATGCCTGTGATGCGCGTTTTCGGCCCTCGTCACCAGCCGAATTAGCGGCGTTTCGTCAGCGCAATCGGTTGCCGGAGCAGTATTTGTTTTATTTGGGAACGCTCGAGCCGCGCAAAAACATACCACGTTTGCTTGAGGCGTATGCCCAAATTGCCCACGAAGTCGATGCGCCATTGTTGATTGGTGGGGGTAAAGGGTGGCTGTACGAGCCGATTTTGGCGCAAGCAGAGCGTTTGAATTTGGGTGATAAATTGCGATTTGTGGGCTATATCCCCCAAGAAGAGCAACATTTGTGGTATGGAGCGGCCACGGCATTTGTCTTCCCGTCGCTCTATGAAGGCTTTGGGATGCCGCCACTTGAGGCGATGGCCTGTGGCACACCGGTAATCGTTAGTAGTGCGAGTTGTCTACCTGAAGTCATGGGTGATGCGGGGTATCAGGTCGATCCGCATGATGTCGCTGGTTGGGCAATCGCAATGCGCCGAGTCTTGCACGATGAAGCGTTGCGTGCGGATTTGGCAGTGCGGGGGCCACTGAATGCAGCGCGGTTTTCGTGGCAAGAAACCGCCCGGCGCACCCAATCGGTCTATCAGGCTGTTGCTCGGCGTTGACAGGCACGGTTGGTAGGGTATAATAGCCGTGTGATTGTTGATTTCGTGGTCGACTGTGAAGGAGCTTTATCATGAGCCTCGGCGTACCTGAGTTGTTGATAATTTTGGTAATTATCATTTTGTTGTTTGGCGCCAGCCGGATTACGGGGATTGCCTCAGCCTTGGGTGGTAGCATCAGTGCCTTCCGTAAGGCCGTCAAAGAAGAGGACAAGCCGGCCGACAGCACGCAGACTGTGACTCCTCCTTCAGCAAAAGGTTATGCTGAAGATGATTTGAATAAACCACGCTAAGTCGTAGTCTTTTGTATGGCGGCGGGGCCGTCTGTTCGGTGCCTTTTATGCCAGCGCCGTCTGCGCTGGCATTTTTATCGAAATAAGTGGTGGGTATGGCGGTGGACTTTTTTGATCAAGCAACCATCTTCCTGCAGGCTGGGACCGGTGGCGATGGAATGGCGACGATGCGTCGCGAGAAGTACGTGCCACACGGCGGACCTGATGGCGGCGATGGTGGCCGCGGCGGTCACATCTATTTGTTGGCAGATGCAAGTATCAATACGTTGTTGCAATTCCGTGAAAAAAACCGCTTCGAAGCGGTGTCGGGCAGCAATGGTGGTACTGCCCGTCGGCATGGTGCCGATGGTCGCGATGTAACCATCAAAGTTCCCCCTGGCACACAAGTGCGTACCACCATTGATGGGGTCGCATGTACAGTCGATTTGGTGGCGCATGGTCAACGCTTGTTGGCAGCGCGGGGTGGCAAAGGTGGCTTGGGGAATTTGCACTTCACCACCTCGACCAACCAAGCCCCGCGGATTGCCGAGCTTGGCGAACCTGGCCAGAAGCTCGAAATCAACCTCGAGTTGAAGTTGCTCGCCGATGTGGGTCTGGTGGGCTTCCCCAATGCTGGCAAATCATCGTTGATCGCCGCAATGAGCGCAGCCCGACCCAAAATTGCCAGCTATCCTTTTACGACTTTGATGCCCAATTTGGGTGTGGTGTCGTATGGCGAAGAAACCTTCGTCGTGGCCGATATCCCTGGGTTGGTCGAAGGGGCGCATCGTGGTGTGGGCTTGGGGCATAGCTTTCTGCGCCATGTCGAACGCACCCGTGTACTCTTGCATGTCATTGATGTGGCGGCCGTTGATGGTCGTGACCCGTGGCAAGACTACTGCAAAATCAACGAAGAATTGCGCTTGTATCGCCCTGAATTAGCTGAGCGCCCGCAATTGATTGTCCTCAATAAATGTGATCTTCCCGATGCGGAATTTTTCATCGCAGAATATAAAGCGCGGTTTGTGGCTGAAGGTCGCGAGGTCTTCGAGATTTCGGCGGCGACACGCACCGGTGTCGAGCTGTTGATTCGTAAGACTGCGTTGATGCTTGATGCAAATCCGCTTGATGTTGATCGTACACCACGGGTGGAAACCTTGGAATGGCCAATTTCGAAAGAGCTTGATTATCGCTTCACGATAGAAGCCGTGCCGCATGGGTGGCGAGTGCGCGGTCGCCGGATTGAGCGCCTCGTGTCGATGACCAACTTTGCACAGCCCGAATCACTCGGGCGCTTACAACGGGTACTCGAAGCAACCGGGATTAGTAGCGAATTACTCAAACAAGGCATTGAGATTGGGCAAACAGTCTATATCGAAAAGGCCTCGTTGGTGTGGACAGAGGATTATGTGCCATAGGAGTGGCATATGATGGGCTAATATGAAGGAGCCCGGCATGGTTCAACCATCACCTGCAATCAAATCAGCTCCGGCGTTAGTCAAACAAGCGTCGTGGATGTTGTTTTTCGCCCTCGATAGTATCGTCATTTTGGCGAGTGTGGGTATGGCATATGCATTGCGTTATCTCGTGGTGTGGCCGGGTGCGATTGGGGCGTTAGTACGCGAGGTTCCGAGCGAATTTTATGTGTCGTGGAGCGCTTTTGCACCTATTGGTGTGCTTTTGCTCTTGCTCGTGCAAGTACAGTTTGCTATCCGTGGCATGTATCGCTTACCCGCCAACGCGGCGATGACTGCGCACTTGCGGATTATTTTTAATAGCACCACGACTGCGGCAGCCTTGCTGGTAATCGTGGTCTTTTCGTATCGGCCGCTCTATTATTCTCGTTTGGTGATAGCGTTTGCGTTTATTTTGGTGATGATATCACTCAGTGTGGTGCGCTTAGTGTTGGTATTAGTCCGCCGTTTGCGCTGGTCACGTGGACTCGACCGCGAACGCTACCTTGTCATCGGTGATAGCGATATCAGTCACTCAGTAATGGCGGGAGTGGTGGCTCGTCCACATCTCGGCTATACCTTGGTGGGGTATGTGGCAGATCGTGCTGATAGTAGTCGCGAAAATATTCCCCAACCGCTCCACTTCCACCATTTGGGGAGCATTGCCACTTTAGCAGATGTGTTGCGTGAGCATAGCGTCGATCGAGTGATTATTGCGTTGCCGTTTTCTGAGCATCATCGCCTACCTCAGATTATTGATGCATGCCGCACTGCCAATGTCGACTTTCGCATGGTACCAGACTTGTTTGAACTCAGTTTTGATCGGGTTGATATTGGTGAATTTGATGGATTGCCGCTGATTGGCTTACGTGACGTCTCGATTCAAGGGTTCAACATGGTCATGAAGCGTATCTTGGATTTGCTTTTGACGATTGTCGTAAGCCCCCTTGTGGTGGTATTGTCTGGATTGATTGCGATTGCCATCAAACTTGATTCACGTGGCTCGATTGTCTTTGCCCAGACGCGGGTGGGAGCCAATGGACGGCACTTCAAAGTCTACAAATTTCGGACAATGGTTGAAGATGCGGAAGCCCGTAAAGCTGAGTTGATTCTCCAAAACGAAGCCGATGGACCGATTTTCAAAATTCGCAACGACCCACGGCGCACGCGGGTTGGGCAATTGTTGCGTCGTACGAGTCTCGATGAATTACCGCAATTATGGAATATTTTGCGGGGCGAGATGAGCTGGGTCGGACCACGTCCTGCTACCCCCGATGAAGTAGCGCGGTATCAGGCATGGCATTTGCGCCGTTTGGCTGCCAAACCGGGTTTGACAGGCTTGTGGCAAGTGTCCGGGCGCAGTGATACCACATTCGAAGAGATGGTGCGCCTCGATATTTATTACATCGAACATTGGTCGTTGTTGATGGATTTGCGCATCGTGGCGCAGACTATTCCGACGGTGTTGTCGGGACGAGGTGCATATTAGCACAACCGTTGCAGTGGGGTGACTGAATGATTAATCATTTGATATAAAGGTGAGCATCATGCGTGTTTTGATAACCGGTGGCGCGGGCTTCCTTGGATCACATTTGAGCGAACGATTTTTGACCGAAGGGCACACGGTCATTGCCATGGACAATTTGATTACGGGAAGCGCAGACAATATTGGTCATCTGTTTGGTCACGAACGCTTCCGCTTTATGAAGCACGATGTAACCGACTATATTTATATTGATGGACCACTCGATGCCGTATTGCATTTTGCGTCTCCTGCATCACCAGTTGATTACCTCGAACTCCCGATTCAGACGCTCAAAGTTGGTGCATTGGGGACGCACAAAGTCCTCGGGCTTGCCAAAGAAAAAAAAGCGCGGTTTTTGTTGGCGTCGACCTCTGAAGTCTATGGCGATCCGCAAATTCATCCTCAATTTGAGGGCTATTATGGCCACGTTAATCCTATTGGGCCACGGGGTGTCTATGACGAAGCCAAGCGCTTCGCTGAAGCAATGACGATGGCCTACCAGCGCACCCATGGTGTCGAAACTCGCATTGTGCGAATTTTTAATACCTATGGTCCACGGATGCGCCTCCGCGATGGTCGCGTGGTGCCCAACTTTATCCAACAGGCGTTACGCGGCGAGCCATTGACCGTCTATGGTGATGGTAGCCAAACGCGTTCATTTCAATATGTCGATGATTTGGTCGAAGGAGTCTATCGTTTATTGCAGAGTGATTTTGCGGAGCCGGTCAATATTGGTAATCCGCAAGAGCGGACGATCGCAGAATTTGCGCAAATCATCAATGAATTAACGGGCAATGTGGCAGGGATTATCCACAAAGATTTACGCACACAAGATGACCCACAGGTGCGCCAACCTGATATTAGTCGCGCCCGTACTATCCTTGGTTGGGAGCCACGCGTGTCGGTGCATGAAGGGCTACAACGTACGATTCCGTGGTTCCGCACCGAGTTACAACGGCGTGGGGAACTTGCATGAAAAATGGGCTCATGTGGCAGCGGTTGGTGTGGCAGACCCCGTTGATTATGTGGGGTATCATCTATGCCATTATTGCTGTGCCGATGCAAGATTACTTAACGCTTGCGGGGTATAGTCATTCGCAACTAGCGACGGTCGTGCTGTTGGTGACGTTGTTGTTGACGTGGCGCTTGCAGCGCTGGCAGTCGTGGCCAATCGATGAGACACTACGCGCACGGGTGTTGGTAGTGGCGGCACTGTGTCTTGCAAGTGGATTCGCACCAGCGGGTTGGCGCAATGGTGTTGACGAAATCCGGCGCTGGGGTTTGGCATTGTTGATTGGCTACTTAGTCTATGTGGTACCGCAGCGTTGGCAAGATGTAGCGGTATTGACGGTTACTTTGGTGCTTGCGCCACTCGCCGAAGCGCTGTTTGCGTTGCTCCAAAGTATGCGCGGTATTGGTCCAGCTGCCTTCCATATCGCCGGAACCGCTTACACACGGGCATTTGGCACCATCGGTCAGCCGAATTCATTTGCAGGTTATATCAACGGCGCATGGCCGTTGGTGTTGTGCTTGGCAGTGTGGGCATGGCAACAGCGCAGTCGCTGGCGGTGGTTGCTCCTCGCGAGCGTGGCTATGCTTGGTGCAGCTTTACTCTTGTCGTTTTCGCGGGGGGGGTGGATTGGTGCTGTGGTGGGGTTATTCGTTATTTTGTGGATGGTAGGTGGCTGGTGGCGGCGGAGCGTGGCAGTAATTGTGATTGTGGCTGTGCTTGTGCTGGCTGGAGGGTGGCAGTACATTCCAGCACCATTTGGCCCACGGCTCGGCAGTGCCACACAGATTTTTAGCGCCCCCGATATTACTCGTGATCAAGCCCAACAACGCCCGGACATCTATGCTGCGGTTGAGCGGGCTGCACAATTTAACGCAGGTGTCGCAATGTGGCAGAGTGCGCCGATGTTGGGAGTCGGTCCTGGGAATTATACGCGCGTGTATCCAGAATTTGTCCGAATGGGCTGGTTAATTTCGCGCGGGCATGCCCATAACGCCTATGTGCAAATTGCTGCTGAGCAAGGGATTATCGGTTTGTGTGCCTACCTTGGGTTGTGGTTGTTGCAATGGCGGCGGGCATGGCGTGCGACGCAGTTGACCGGTGTGGGACGATGGGTGGCGATTGCAGCTTGTGGTACGATGGCGGCAGTTGCTGCGCATGAATGCTTTGAGTATTTGCAGGTGAATTATCTGCCATTACATACGGCAGCAGTGGCGGCGTTGGCAGGAGTAGCGATGCGCTTCGCTCCGACAATGCGGGAGGAACAAATATGACGTATTTAGTCACTGGTGGCGCAGGGTTCATTGGTAGTCATGTGGTCGATGCCTTATTGGCTCGTGGCGAGCAGGTGGTGGCATTTGATAACTTCAATGATTACTACGCTCCAGATCGCAAACGTCGGCATTTAATTGACGCACAAACTAATGCTAATTTTACATTGGTCGAAGGTGATATCCGCGATGGAGAGAGCTTGGCGCGATTGTTTGCCACATACAATCCAACACATGTCGCTCATTTGGCTGCAATGGCTGGTCCACGGTATTCGGTGCAACACCCCTTGCTCTACGAAGAAGTCAACGTGCGCGGTACCATGCATGTGCTTGATTTGGCACGCCGATATGCGGTCAAAGGGATGATTATTGCCTCGACATCATCGGTATATGGGGCGTTGCCGACTCCATGGGAAGAATCCCAGACGGCTGATCGCCCGTTGTCACCCTATGCCGCCACCAAACGGGCTGCTGAGCTACTCGCATACACGTATCATTACCAATATGGGGTACCGACCCGTGTCTTACGGTTTTTTACGGTGTATGGGCCGCGTGGTCGCCCCGATATGACCCCGAGTCTGTTTGTTGACAAAATGCGTCACGGTGCCCCGATTACCTTGTTCAATGCTGGATTGGGCGTTTATCGTGATTGGACTTATATCAGCGATATTGTGGCGGGAGTTTTGGCGGCATTGAACTGTGATCTCCCGTTTGACGTCTTTAATTTGGGGAATTCTAATCCGGTCGAATTAATTGAATTTGTGCGGGTGCTTGAGCAAATTACTGGCCTGACTGCACTCATCGAATCACAACCACTGCCGGCAGCCGACCCGGCGCGCACCTTTGCGTGTATAGACCGTGCCCAAGCCTTGCTGGGTTTTCAACCGCAAACGCCACTCGCTCGCGGGTTGGCACTATTTTGGGAATGGTATCGCCGTGAATATGGATGCTAAAAACGATACGATTGAGCGTGGATTTTCGTTACTGGATGCCTTGCGTAGCCCCCGTACTTGGGTATCGTTTGGAATCGCTGCTGCCTTAATTTTTTTCGTCTTTCGGAGCCTCAATGTGAGTGTTGCTGAGACGTGGGCAACCATGCGCGAAACCGACGTGAAGTATTTGTTTGTGGCGTTAGGGGTTTTTTATCTCACCTTCCCACTCCGTGCGTTGCGTTGGCGCATGCTCCTCGAACATGCCAATATCGCTCCTGTCGTAGCACGCACGCGATGGGCTTCGTTGCCTGCGTTGATGGAATACATTTATTTGTCGTGGTTTGTGAATTGTGTGGTTCCGGCAAAATTAGGTGATGTTTATCGTGGTTATTTGCTCAAACACAACGGTGATGTGTCGTTTTCGGCTACGGTTGGGACGGTCTTTGCCGAGCGGTTACTCGATATGTTGGGTCTATTTACCTTTTTGGTGATTTCGGGGGCGGTGTTGTTTGGCACGCATGTCCCCCCCGAGATGCAGTGGTTGTTTTGGGTGGGCGCGGGTTTGGTTGCGGTGATTGTATTGATGCTGTTGAGCCTACGTTGGTTGGGACCTATCGCGCAACGTTATATTCCGACACGCTTCCAAGAGCGTTATAACCAGTTTTCGGTTACGGCGTTGCAATCATTTAATCCACAAATTTTGCCGGGGTTGATTGGTTTGACGCTGGTGATTTGGCTGCTCGAAGGGTGCCGACTCTACTTTGTGATTGTGTCGATGCACAACTTGGGGTTGGCGTTGCCGTTGCCGTTGGTGATTTTTGTGTCGCTTGCTTCATCGTTGTTGACGGTGGTCCCCTTTACCCCTGCGGGGTTGGGACTCGTCGAAGGCGCCGTCACGGCCGTACTGGTTACGATGGTGCATGTAACGCGGCACGTCGCATTGGCAGTCACCTTGCTTGACCGGCTAATTAATTTCTGGAGCATTATTATTTTTGGCACGATTTTGTATATTGTGAGTAAACGGCGATGACGGTGCGTGTAGCCATTGATTATACGGCGGGAGCGTGGCAAGGTGCCGGGATTGGCCGTTATACCCGCGAATTAATCCGTGCGGTATTATTAGCCGCGCCAGCTGACTATCAATTTGTGCTCTGTTATGCGTCAGGTTGGCCTGGTCACAAACCTCCTTACTACGCCGACATTGCCGAATTAGTGGCAATGCGGGCTGGGACGACTACGGTAGCGATTCCGTTGCCGCCGCGGCGGCTGACGCAGTTTTGGCATCGTCTCAAGGTGCCGTTGCGCATCGAATGGTTGACGGGGCCGATTGACCTTGTGCATGCGCCGGACTTTGTGTTGCCACCGACGGGTCAGCCAGGCATTGTGACCATCCACGATTTGTCATACCTCGTGCACCCCGAATGTGCAGTGCCTGGTGTGGCGCGCTATTTGACTGAAGCGGTGCCGCCATCACTCGCCAGCGCCCGGGTTATTTTGGCTGACTCAATCTCGACCAAAAATGATTTGGTGAATTTGCTCCACATTGAGCCACAGCGGATCGAGGTTGTGTATGCAGCAGTAGGCCCCCAATTTGTGCCGTTGCCTGACGCAACGATTGCGCCGATTCGCGCCAAATATCAGTTGCCGGCACATTTTTTGTTGACGGGGGGCACGCTTGAGCCGCGCAAAAATTACGTACGCTTGTTTGAAGCCTATGCCAAGGCACGCCAGTTGGTGGCGGATATGCCGCCATTGGTGGTGTTTGGGCGTAAAGGGTGGATGTTCGAAGATATCGTTGCGACGCCGGAGCGGCTGGGAATCAGTGCATTTGTGCGCTTTATTGATTTTGTAGATGACAAAGATTTACCGGCGTTGTATAATCTCGCGTGGGGGTTCGTCTATCCATCAATCTACGAAGGATTTGGCTTGCCACCCCTCGAAGCATTGGCGTGTGGCACACCTACCGTCGTATCGAATGCATCGAGCTTGCCTGAGGTGGTTGGTGCGGCGGCAATCCAAGTGTTGCCCACCGATGTAGATAATTTAGCGACTCAATTAGTTGTGCTGACACACGACGAGGCAATTCGCGCAATGTTGCGCACACACGGGCCACTGCAGGCAAGCCTTTTTCGTTGGGAAGCCGCTGCCCAACAGGTGCTACAGCAATATGCGCGCTTATGCGCAACATAACGTCTGGAGAAGAGCAACGTATGTCGCAACCGGGAGAATCATACCCCAAAATCATGTTGGAAGCACATAACATGCGAGATCGCATCGCGTTGATTGTTTCCAAGTACTTTTCGCCGTTGTTTGCGGTACTTGTCAGTAATCTGATTGCGGCTCTCAATGTGCCCGAAGGTATCGCTGCTGGAGCTAAATGGGTGCTGATTACCATGTGCATCCAAATCATCCCTGTGCTGATTTTGTATGAAATTAGGTTGGCACAAGGGCGACTCAGTGACCCCGAAATGTCGCATCGCCAAGAACGTAACGAAGCCTTCTTGGTGGGTGGAATTTCGATGATTGTTGCAGTAACTATCCTCTCTGTGTATAATGCACCCGCTTCAGTACTCGCACTTGCGGTCTCATTTTTGTTGATTGCGGTGTTGTGCGGGATTGTGAATTTATGGTGGAAGATCAGCATGCACGCCTCGGCGATCGCTGCAGTGGCGACTATTGCAACGTTGCAATCGCGCAGCCTCGGAGCCGTCTTCTGGTGTATTGTTGTCGCAGTTGCGTGGTCGCGGTTGCATACGCGCAATCACACCCTCGGGCAAGTAATTGCGGGGACGATTTTGGCTACGACGGTGGTCTATGGGGTGTATCACTATATTGTTGTGTAGGTGCCTTTGTGGCACGAGGAGTCTGTGGTGACCAAAATCAAAATGACCAAGGGCAAGTACAATCATTTGTTGGCTTGCGCCGACGCCAATGGCGTCATTGCGGCTGCTGCTGCCGACCAACGCGGTTCTTTGCAAAAATCCATCGCCAAAGCCCGTGGCGACAATGGCACTGCCAGCGCCCAAGATCTTAGCATGTTTAAGTCGATTGTGACCCGCATCTTGACCCAACATTCCAGTGCGATTTTGATGGACCCCGAATTCGGTTTGGATGCCATCAACGCCCGCCAACCAGGCTCTGGTGTGCTGGTTTCGTACGAAAAAACCGGCTATGATGCGAGTGTCAAAGGGCGTTTGCCCGACTTGTTGTCAGAATGGAGCGTCAAACGCATCGTCGAGTTGGGTGGTAATGGCGTCAAAATCTTGCTCTATTACAATGCCTTTGATGATGCCAAAATCAACGACATCAAGCATGCCTTCATCGAGCGCGTCGGTGCCGAATGTGCCGCCAACGACATTCCCTTCTTCCTCGAGCCGTTGGCCTACGACGACAACCTCGGCGACGAAAAGGGCTTTGAATTCGCCAAAGTCAAGCCCAAATATGTCACCGCTTACATGCAAGAATTCTCGAAACCGCGCTACGGCGTCGACATCCTCAAGGTTGAAGTCCCCGTCAACATTGCCTTTGTCGAAGGGACCCGGGCGTACAAAGGGCAAACCGCCTACACCATCCCCGAGACGATGCGCTACTTCCGCGAAGCCGGTGACGCTGCAGCCAAGCCCTTCATTTATTTGAGCGCCGGGGTGAGCGACGAAATTTTCCGTGAGACGCTTGAAATTGCCGCCGAAGCGGGCACCAACTTCTCAGGCGTGTTGTGTGGTCGCGCCACCTGGCAAGATGGTGTCCCCGTCTATGCCACCCAAGGTGCTGATGCGCTCGAAGCTTGGTTGCTTGACCGTGGTGTCACCAACGTGAAGGCCCTCAACGAGGTATTGGCCAAGGGTGCCAAGCCATGGTGGGACTTCTACGGCGGCAAAGCCAACATCGATGTTGTCGAACAAGTCATCAGCTAATTGGGTTGATTGTACTCCCCACTGTCATGCATTTGACAGTGGGGTTTTTGTGCACAATGTAGATTGCTAGGATGGCCACGTAACTGATGTGCAATTACCGCCATAGACCGCGTAATTCGTTGTACAAT
>Ga0214917_10004474_pt1 | contig 15510 bp, 13 predicted proteins | sample LL_1208_BB_MetaG_FD_177983 | JGI IMG/M metagenome (GOLD analysis project Ga0214917, IMG submission 177983) | Freshwater microbial communities from Lake Lanier, Atlanta, Georgia, United States - LL_1208_BB | ecosystem: Environmental > Aquatic > Freshwater > Lake | place: USA: Georgia | collected... | reverse complement strand
TTTCAATGAATTTGAGGGAATTGCTATTCCCGATCAAAGCTTTGGAGATGGAGATGTGAAGTACCATCTCGGATATTCTTCACAGGTTAAAACACCTGATGGCATAACAATTCATCTTGAGTTAGCGCCTAATCCATCTCACCTGGAATCAGTGAACCCCGTTGTTGAAGGATTTTCAAGAGCAAAAGCCAATGTTCTCTATAAAGAGGATTATGATTGTATTTTACCTCTCCTCATCCATGGTGATGCAGCAGTTGCCGGTCAAGGCGTAGTCTATGAGACCGTTCAAATGAGTAAGTTACCTGGCTATTATACTGGAGGAACCTTACATTTTGTTATCAATAATCAGGTTGGATTTACCACAGATTGGGAAGAAGCGAGGTCATCAACTTATTGCACAGCAGCTGCAAATGCCATCGGAGCGCCAGTTTTTCATGTGAATGGTGATGATCCTGAGGCCATTGTATTTGCAGCAGAACTTGCAACAGAATATCGTCAAACTTTTAATGAAGATGTATTTATCGACATGGTTTGTTATCGTCGTCATGGACATAATGAAGGGGATGATCCCAAGTTTACTCAGCCTGATATGTATTCGATCATCAGTAATCACCCAAACCCGCGAGAAATTTATCTAAAAAGATTAATTGCAAGAGGAGAATTAGAAAAGAAAATTGCTGATGAATTAGAAGCCGATTTCTGGAATATGCTTCAGGAAAGGCTTAACGAGGTAAAAGAACATAACCTCCCATACATCATGCAAGAACCCGAACAGGCCTGGAAGGAAATGATTCGTTCTACCTATGCTCATTTCGAAAATACCCCAATTACAGGTGTTGACAAGAGCATTCTTCAAGATCTTCTGGATAAAATGCATGAAATTCCCTCTTCATTTAAACCATTACCTAAAATGAAGCGCCTCATTGAGGACAAAGTTAAAATGGTTGAGGCAGACAAATTAGACTGGTCTATAGGTGAGTTACTTGCCTATGCCACCATTCTTAATGAAGGAAAGGACGTGAGGATGAGTGGCCAGGATGTAAAAAGGGGTACTTTTTCTCACCGCCACGCTGTGCTTTTTGATTCAGAGACAAATGCGCAATATAACCGATTGAGTAAGCTTTCAGATCATCAGGGAGTTTTTAGAATATTTAATTCACTTTTATCAGAATTTGCCGTTTTAGGTTTTGAATATGGCTTTTCTCTGGCTACCCCACACGCCTTAAATATTTGGGAGGCACAATTTGGTGATTTTTATAACGGTGCTCAAACCATGATTGACCAGTACATTATGTCTGCAGAAAGTAAGTGGAACAGACAAAGTGGTCTTGTCCTGTTATTACCTCACGGCTACGAAGGGCAAGGGCCTGAACACTCGAGTGCCAGACTGGAGCGCTTCCTTCAAAACTGTGCTGAGATGAACTGGATTATCGCAAATGTCACTCAGCCTGCCAATTTCTTCCACTTATTAAGAAGACAGCTTGCCTTTCCTTTCCGAAAACCGCTAGTGGTTATGTCGCCCAAATCGATGTTAAGGCATCCTGAATGTGTTTCTTCTTTAAAAGAATTTACAGGTGATACTAAATTTAAAGAAATCATAGATGATCCTAGCATAACAACTAAAGGAGGTAAAAAAGTTTTCAGGGTGCTTTTCTGTTCAGGAAAAATTTATTATGATTTATTCACCAGGAAGCGGGAAGAGAAAAGAGAAGATATTGCTATCGTTCGACTGGAACAACTTTATCCATTGCCTGAAAAACAAATTCGCGAACTTTTGGAGAAGAAATATACTGCTGCCATGGAAATATGCTGGGTACAGGAAGAACCAGCCAACATGGGGGCATGGAGACATGTTTCTTTCTCTTTATCTGACATCCCCTTTCGCTTAATTTCAAGAAGAAGAGCTGCTTCTCCAGCCACTGGATTTAAGAAAAGACATGACGAAGAACAAGAAATTATTGTTTCTGTCGCCTTCGAAAAATCATAAATAAAAGGGCGTCAATGAAATATTAAAATTGACGTCCCATATTATTTTTCTGTGGCAAATAACTGGCTGGCAATACGATCCGCCCACATCTTACCATGTTTAGTTAAAAAATAACTCCCTTCTGATGAATATACCATCTCGGGTATAAATGGTTTTACTTCTTCTAAAAAAAAAGCTCTGAAGGGTTCATTGATTTCTTCTGGATTACAGCCCCAATGTGTTCTCAACCTTGTTAAAATATATTCATTATATTTTTGAGTATCTGTCAGCATTTCTATTTCAACCACTGGCAATTTGCCCTCATTTATGCCTTTAATGTATTGATGATTATTGGCCACATTCCAAAACCTCGACTTCCCATTATAAGAATGTGCAGAGGGTCCAAAGCCCATATAGTGCATGCCGAGCCAATAGGAACTATTATGTTTTGCTTCCCAGCCTGGCTTGGCAAAATTGGAAATTTCATAGTGCTGATACCCGTTATTTGTTAGCGTTTCCATTAATAAATCAAAATGTCTGTTTGCCTGTTCTTCCTGAACGGGAGGAGAAGTACCTTTTTTTATGAAATGAGCCAGTGCTGTTTGATCTTCAACGGTAAGACAATAAGCTGAAATATGTGGAATTTCCCGGTTTATCAACACCGAAATGTCCGCCAACCATTGATCATCAGTAACCCCTGGAATTCCATAGATTAAATCGGCCGTCATATTTTCAAATCCAGCTTCAGCCATTAGATTTAGTGCATTTATTGCCTCTACACCAGTGTGTGCTCTGTTCATCCATTTTAAGGCATCTGACTGAAATGACTGAATACCTAAACTCAAGCGGTTGACAGACAAATCTCTCCAAACCCTTAACAAAGATTCATTTATATCATCAGGATTTGCTTCCAGGGTAATTTCTGCATCAGGTAAAATTTCGAAAGTATTTCTTAGTAGGGAGAAAATTTCGGTCAGTTCAGCTTTATTCAACAAAGAAGGAGTTCCACCCCCAAAATAAACGGATGCAATTTGCTTGTCCTCGAACTCATCTTTCCTCAATGCTATTTCACGCAATAAGGCATTTACAAAAAGAGATTTACCTGACAGATTGGTTGAAAAATGAAAATTACAATAATGGCAAGCTTGCTTGCAAAAAGGAATATGTATATAAATGGCAATCATTTAGTTAGATTAATAATCCTTCCTTAGAAAGGAAATTCCCCTTTTACGCCTTTTCCAGATTCAACTGATTCTGCAAAAAATTTTCTCCACAAGCTAATTTAGCTGCCATTTTAGAACCTGGAGCAATAACCCTCCAAAAAGGGGTAATGTCAGAAAGGGGTTTCCCTTTATTAAGTTCCTCAAAAGCCGCTTCAGCAGAAATTCTGACAAAAATGGCTGTACTCAAAGGACATGCGTGATCTGCATGAAATTCAGCTGCAAGATCTTTCCTTAGTGTTTTTAAATCTACCTGTCTACCCTTTGGAATCTGTTTAATATATTCGTCAACCAACTTTGGCGTAGCCACTAACATCATGCTTTCGGCTGGAATATCAGCAAAAGAAGCTTCTAATTTAACCAGTTTAGGTTCTTTATTCACATTCCGTTTTTCTACCCATGTTTTTGGCATCGTTCAAATTTTTAGGTTATGGTAATTCGGTTAATTTGGTATATTTTTCAGCAATTTTTGCAAATGGAAATTTGTCTTTAATGATTCTCCATTTTTGATAAATTTCATTATTACAAAGATTTCCAATAGAACCCTCATGCACATGAGAAACCTTATCCCCAGGAATAAACTCATTTCTTTCCACCATTTCACCAACCTGTCTGTAGGCATCTCTGAATGGAACGCCCGCTAGCACAAGTTCATTAACCTTTTCGACGGTAAATAAATGGGCGTATTTAGAATCATTCAATAAATGAGGGTGAACGGTCAAGTTTGGAAGAACAAAAATAATCATTTCCAAACATTCCTTCATGTTTTTTAAAGCTGGAAATATAATCTCTTTTAATAATTGAAAATCTCGGTGATAACCTGCAGGAAGATTATTAATCAGCGAGCTAACCTGACTGGGAAGCGTCTGCAAAAGGTTGAATTTTCCTCTTAATAGTTCAAAGACATCAGGATTCTTTTTGTGAGGCATTATACTTGAACCTGTTGTATATTCCTTTGGCAGCGTAAGAAAATGATAATTTTGACTTGAATAAAGAACTACGTCCATTGAAAATTTACCTAAAGTAGTAGCTAAAGAAGCTAAAGCAAAGGCAATAAACAATTCCGATTTTCCCCTGCCCATCTGAGCATGTATGACATTATAGCTAAGATTTTCAAAACCAAGCAAATCAGTCGTCATTTTCCTATTTAAAGGAAAGGAAGAACCATATCCAGCCGCAGAACCGAGGGGATTATGATTGACGATGTTAAAAACACTTTCAATGAGTGCTAAATCTTCCGTTAAAGATTCCGCATACGAACCGAACCAAAGGCCAAAAGAAGAGACCATAGCCACCTGGAAATGAGTGTATCCTGGCATTAATATCTCTTTATTTTGTTCGCTTTGCTGCTGAAAACCATGGAACAATAGGTCCATAAGACGAACGAGTTCTTCTAACTCAGCGCGGAAGAAAAGTCTAAGATCAACCAAGACCTGATCGTTTCGGGAACGACCGCTATGTATTTTTTTTCCAACATCTCCCAATGATTTTGTAAGGAGTATTTCTATTTGAGAATGAATATCCTCGACGTCATCTTCCATTAAGAATTGGCCATTCTCAATATTCCGATAAATATTTTTTAACTCCACAGAAAGTAAAACCAGTTCATCTTTGGAGATAAGTCCAACTGAGGCTAACATTTGAATATGTGCCAAAGAACCCAAGACGTCGTATTTTGCCAGGAAAATATCCATTTCTCTATCTCTACCAACCGTAAAGGCATCAATTTGTGGTTGTACCGAAAAGTCTTTTTCCCAAAGTTTCATTTCTTAATTTTTAGGTATTCGAATGCCTGTGATTAATTCCCTATAACATTTAAGACCATCTGCAAGTTCCTTTAAATAGATAAATTCATCGGCCGTATGAGACCGGGCAGAATCACCTACGCCCAATTTGAGGGAAGGAAATGGCATCAATGCCTGGTCGGAAAGTGTAGGAGAACCAAAAGTTTTTAAATTTAATTGCAATCCTGATAAAACCAAAGGATGGTTTAGCGGAATTCTTGAGGATTTTAGTCGATAGGAACGCGCTGTTAAGTCTGCACCCATAAATTGGGTAAGTATTTCAAATACCTCCTCATTGGTATAGCGTTCGTTGGTCCGGATATCTATAACAAAAGAACAAACATCAGGGACAACATTATGCTGCGTTCCTGCTTTTATTTGAGTAACAGACATTTTTACTGGTCCAAGAAAGTCGGAAATCTTTGGAAAAACGAACGAATTGACCCAAGCGATATCCTCCATGGCTTTGTAAATAGCATTCACTCCTTCATTTCTTGCTGCATGGCCGGAGATTCCTTTAGCCACTGCATCGACTACCATGAGACCCTTTTCAGCTACTGCCATTTGTAAAAGGGTAGGTTCCCCCACGATTGCCATATCAATAGAAGGCAAAAGGGTTAAAATAGATTCAATTCCACCTTTACCAGAAATTTCTTCCTCTGCTGTAGCGGCAAAAACAAGATTCACTTCCAGTGTTCTGGCAGTCCTTAATTCCAGAAAGGTATTCAACATACAGATAAGTGAAGCACCAGCGTCGTTACTTCCTAATCCGTATAATTTCCCATCCACCTGAGTCGCTTCGAAAGGGCTGTATGTCCATCCCGAAACAGGTTTAACTGTATCATGGTGAGAATTGATTAAAAGGGTAGGTTTTTGATCATCCCAAAAGGCAGACTTTGCCCAGATATTATTTCCTGAACGGGAAGGGTTGGCCCCCTTTTTTTCAAGAAGTTCAAATAACCAATGGGCGGTATGTTCTTCTTCCTTGGAAAAGGAGGGTATTTTGATTATTTCCGATAACCAGTTTATGGTATTTCCAAGAAATTCTGGATGATCTTCAGCCATTATTTAAATATATGAGTACCTCCATTGGCTGGAAAGGAATCAGGTCCACAAATAATGACCTTAGCAACTCCATTTTCTATTGCCTTAAAAGCATTTTCTAATTTAGGAATCATTCCGGCATGGAAATAACCTAGTTCACGTCCTTTCTGATAAGCGTTGAAATCAAGCGAGTCAATCACTGATTGCTCATCTGAAATATCCTTAAGGACACCAGGTAATTCAAGGCAATAAGTTAGATTTACTTCATAAAATGGAGCGAATGCCGATCCCAGTGTCGATGCGATGGTATCGGCATTCGTATTAAGCAGCTGCCCATGACCATCGTGTGTTATTGCACAAAATACCAAGTTTAGATTATCCTTTAAAAATTGATTTAAGGCCGAAACATTTACTTTTTTAGGATCCCCTACCCAACCAAAATCTATTGGATTAACAGGGCGTTTTTCCGAAAGAATGGCATTTACATCCGTACCAGATAAGCCTAATGCAGACATACCCATTGTATGGCATTGTGCTACTATTTTTTTATTATACCAACCAGCATACACCATCACTGCAATTTCAAGGGAAGCTTCATCGGTTATTCTTCTTCCTTCCACAAAGACAGAAGAAACACCTAATTTTTCTGCCAGGAAAGTTGCCTTTTTACCCCCCCCATGAACGATTATTTTTTTTCCTTCTTTTTTTGAAAATGTATTTAAAACGGAAGTCAGGGTTATTTCGTTACCGATAACATTTCCTCCAATTTTGAGAATATGAAGATATTCCTTCATCTGGAAAAACTTTAACTTGTTAATAAATCGTACAAAACAGCCTGAGCAGCCCAGGTTCTGTTATTTGCTTGGGCAATAACGATAGCATCTGGTCCATCAATTACTTCGTCTGTGACAATCACATTTCTCCTAACGGGCAAGCAATGCATAAACTTTGCCTTAGAGGTGAGAGCCATTTTTTCTGCTGTAATAGTCCAGGAAGGATCATTAGAAAGAATGGCACCATAATTTTCATAAGAAGACCAGTTTTTTGCATAGACAAAATCTGCTCCTTCAAATGCTTCTTTTTGATCGTTGGTAACATAGGCGTCTCCAACAAAATCGGGTGATAGCCGATAACCTTTAGGATGCGTAATCACAAGATCGACATTTCCACGTCTCATCCATTCCACAAAAGAGTTTGGTACTGCCTGAGGTAAAGCACGCGGATGAGGTGCCCAGGAAAGAACGACTTTTGGCTTATCCTTTAACTTAACCTCTTCGATTGTTAGCAAGTCGGCAAATGATTGCAATGGGTGTCTTGTGGCAGATTCAAGGCTTATGACAGGAACAGAAGCATATTTTACAAAGGCAGAAATAACCTCTTCCTGATAATCTTTTTCTCTGTTGATCAGCGTTGGAAAACTTCGAATACCAATGACAGAAGCATACTGACTGACGACCGCGGCTGCCTCCTTCACATGCTCTGCAGTATCTCCATTCATGATAGATCCGTCCTCAAATTCAATTTTCCATCCATTGTCTGCATTCATGCTAATTACTTGCATACCCAGGTTCAGACCAGCCTTTTCAGTACTCAGCCTGGTTCTAAGACTGGGATTAAAAAACAGGAGGACCAAAGTTTTATTTATTCCTGAATGACGAAAATCTTCAGGAGAATTTTTTATTTTTTTTGCCAGGGCCAATAAGCGATTTATTTCGTTGGCCTCTGGTGCGGCAATAAATGATTTCATGCGTGAACAGATTGAGCAGAAGGATTCAAAACCGATTTAAAGCCAGCCAATAACTGGTTTATTTCCATTTCACCAATTGTCAGTGAGGGGAGAAGTCTGATGGTATTTGGATCAGAAGAAGAACCTGTAAAAATGTGTTTTTCCAATAACATTTTTTTCCGCAATGCAGCAGTATTAAAATCAAATTCAATGCCAATCATAAGGCCACTACCCCTGACATCAAGCACTCCTGGGAAATCACTGTTTTTTAATTCATCCAACAAAAATTTGCCCCATTTTTCGGCATTTTCTATTAAATTTTCATCCCTGATTACCTCTAGTACGGCAATTCCAGCAGCACAGGCAAGATGGCTTCCACCAAAGGTAGTTCCCAGGAGGCCGTGTTTTGCTTTAAACCGTGGATGCAATAAAATACCCCCGATAGGAAAACCATTCCCCATTCCTTTTGCCATGCTTATGATATCTGGTTGAATGCCAGATTTTTGGAAAGCGAAGAATGAACCACTTCTCCCATAGCCGGATTGTATCTCATCCAGAATGAGTATAGCATTTGAGGAGTTACAAAGCTGTGCCATTCTTTGAAGGAAAGGAATTTCAGGTAGGTGAATTCCACCAATACCCTGAATACCCTCTATGATGACTGCAGCAATATCGTCTTGAAGGAAAGCATTTTCAAGAGCGGCAACATCATTTAAAGGAAGATAAATTACTTCAAAGGTGTTATTTATGGGTGCTTGAATGCCTTTACTATCAGTCACATTAACGGCGGCAGAAGTTCTGCCATGAAAGGCTTTTTTAAAGGCGATAATTTTTTTTCTGCCATTCTCAAAAGAAGCCATTTTCAGAGCATTTTCATTTGCCTCAGCACCAGAATTGCATAAAAACAACTGATAATCCTCGCAACCACTTAATTTCCCCAATAAATCAGCGAGTTCATTTTGCAAAGGATTTAAGATTGAATTCGAATAAAAGGCAATTTCATTTAATTGCTTTGTCATTTTAGAGATATAATGTGGATGGGAATGTCCGATAGAAATAACAGCATGTCCACCATAAAAATCCAGATATTTGTCACCTTTATCATCCCATACATAAGAACCAAGTCCTTTTACGGGGCAAATATCATATAGGGGATAAACGTCGAATAACTTCATTTAAAGAAAAATTAATTAATTAAAAGGCAGTGGATTTAAGATGCAGTCCTTCCATTTCAGGAAAATCAAACATCAGATTCATGTTTTGAACAGCCTGTCCGGATGCTCCTTTGAGTAAATTATCGAGAACAGAGACTATATGAACGTATTTACCTTGTTTTTTAACTTGAATAACACAATAATTTGTGTTTACAACCATTTTCAGGTGAGGATTTAAGTCTGTAACCTGGGTAAAGGGTTCATTTTCATAATAGTCAGCGAAAAGCAGATTGAGCTCAGGCTGGGATAAATTTGACTCAAAATAAATAGAAGCAAGTATACCTCTGGTAAAATCACCCCTCATAGGGATGAAGTGTAAATCCTGATCAAAATCGGGTTGTAAATGTTTCAAACTTCTTTTTATTTCAGGGATATGTTGATGTTCAAAAGCTTTATAAACTGAAATGTTTGAAGAACGCCAGCTGAAATGAGTTGTATCACTCAATGCCTGTCCCGCACCTGTAGAACCCGTTATGGCATGAACATGTATTGTATTTGTTAGCCATTGACGGGCGGCAAAAGGCAGTAAAGCAAGTTGTATTGCAGAGGCGAAGCAACCAGGGTTAGCAATCCTATTTGCCTTTTTAATTGACTCTTTATTTAATTCCGGAAGCCCATAAACAAAAGAGGTCTCCAGGCGAAAATCATTTCCCAGATCAATACATTTTACCCCATCGGGTATTACATATTCCCGCATAAATTCCGAAGATTTTCCATGTCCCATACACAAGAAAATGACATCAGCACTAAGGGGAGGATTAGCCTCAAAGAACAAATTTTTAAGATAAAAAAGATCCTCATGAACGGAAGAAACCAATTTACCAGCCTGAGAATTACTTTGGACGAAAGCAATATTCACTTTTGGATGAAAAGCGAGTAATCGCAAAAGTTCACCACCGGTATAACCTCCCCCTCCGATAATGCCGACTTTAATCATGGGTCAGGAGGGATTTTGTTGTTTAGAAAGCACTTCGAAAAAAATACGGGACTGATTTCCTGCAATTTTAGTAAAACCTTTAACATCTTCCCCTGACCAACCCTTATTCATCTCTCCATAATGACCGAATGCCGGATTCATCAAATCAAATTCAGAAGAAACGCCATCGAGAACAAAACGATATGGATATAAGGTAAGAATAACATTTCCAGTCACATGCGATTGAGTATCTTCGAGAAAATGTTCAATATTTCTCATAACAGGATCGAGGAATTGCCCTTCATGCAACAACATACCATACCAGTTAGCTAATTGTTCTTTCCAATATTGTTGCCATTTTGTCAGGGTATGTTTTTCGAGCAGGTGATGACTTTTCAGGATAATGATTGGGGCTGCAGCTTCAAATCCTACCCTCCCTTTAATCCCAATAATGGTATCACCGACATGGATATCCCTTCCGATGGCAAAAGGTGTGGCTATCTGCTGAAGTTTATGTATAGCATCAAGGGGAGAATAAATTTGTTCATTTATGCCAATGAGCTCCCCTTTTTCAAATTTTAAAGTAATTTTCAAGGGATCAGATGCAGTCAAAGGGGAAGGATACGCCTCCTCTGGCAAGCCTTTATGAGAAGTAAGTGTTTCAACACCCCCGACACTGGTCCCCCAGAGCCCTTTATTTACCGAATATTTTGCTTTTTCCCAATTCCAATTGAAACCCCATGCCAATAATTTATCAATCTCTGTTTGCCTAGCCAGTTTCATATCTCTGATAGGTGTAATTATTTCAAGATCATGACCTAAAATCTGGAAAGCGATATCAAATCTAACCTGATCATTTCCAGCACCGGTAGAACCATGAGCGACAGCCTCAGCATTGATCTGAGTGGCATATTTTGCTGTTTCAATGGCTTGAAACATTCTTTCTGCACTTACTGAAAGCGGATAAGTATTATTTCGCAGAACATTTCCAAATATGAGATACCTTATACATTTTGAATAAAAGTCCTGTTGAGCGTCTACCATTTTAAAAGAAGCAGCTCCCAATTGAAATGCCCTCTCCTCTAATTTGAGCACATCCTCTGCACTAAAACCACCTGTATTTACGGTAATAGCATGTACTTCACAATTATTTTCCCTGCTCAGCCAGGGGATACAAAAAGAAGTATCCAAACCCCCACTATAGGCCAAAACAACTTTTTTCTTACTCATTTACTTTCAATGATTAGATGTGTTAAATTGAGAGCCATTTGCTCCTCTTCCACTTTTGATGGAGCCAACATAGCGGTACAAAGGCACATTTTCCTATTATTCCTTTCCAAAATATCATGATTCGGGCAACTCTTACAACCTGCCCAAAATGCTTCATCCTGAGTCAACTCAGAGAAAGTTACTGGTTTATAACCCAGTTCAGAATTTATTTTCATCACAGCCAAACTGGTTGTAATGCCAAAAACTTTTGCTTCTGGATATTTATCTCTTGCGAGATTAAAAACCTTACGTTTAATTTCTCTGGCTAATCCTGATTTCCTGTAATCAGGATGAACCACGAGTCCGGAATTCACCACATAACGATTGTGACTCCAAACTTCCACATAACAAAATCCCACAAGAATATCCCCATCTAATGCCACCACAGCATTACCTGCTTCCATTTTAGCACGAATATACTCTGGTTTTCTGGCTGCGATACCAGTTCCTCTGGCTTTTGCTGACTCTGCAATTAATTGGCAAACAGTTTCTGCGTAATGCACATGTTCTGCCGAAGACACTAAAACCTTTAAATCCATGTCTGGAGATTACTTTTCAAAAATAGTGTTAATACCTTGGTTAGGGAATTGGCAGAAAAATACTGCCTTGGGTGGAAGTTTATAATATACGCCCTTATGGGCGCGGCAAGTTGCGAACGCGACGTGGAAAAATAATGCCTTGAACTTCCTTAATTTTTTTCATATCGAATGCAAAAGTAATAAAGTAAGATGATAAATTCAAGCATTAAGAAATGATTAACCAAAATACTAGTAGCCATAATAATACCAGGCATCAGTTTTCCACCATTTTCCTCATTCTAATACCATAAAAAACTAGGTAGGCATAAGCAATGGCAGGAATAAGGAAAGAATATTTGACGCCTACCGATGGAATATCGGCAAAAAGACCTTGAAGGGGTGGGATTATGGCACCCCCTGCAATCATCATTATTAAAACAGAAGAACCAATACTTGTATAAGCACCTAATTTTTCTATGGCCAGAGTAAAAATATTTGACCACATAATTGAATTAAAAAGTCCTACCCCCAAAATTGACCAAAGGGCAATTTGACCTTGTGTATTCATGGTTATCACCAATAAAATGATGTTTACTAAGGCAAACACAGAAAGAAGTCGGGAAGGTATTCCTTTTCCAAACAGAAAGGCAATAAAATTGACAAGCATAACTGCGAAGAAACCAAAGGAAAGCATCGGATCAGCACCATAGGAAGCAGAAGCAATCCATGAAACACCAAAGGCAATGAGAGGAAAAAGAATCATAAGCCCTAATTTATTTTTATCCCCTTGTTTAGATAAAGAAACAGCTCCCATGAATCGGCCTACCATAGCCCCACCCCAGTAAAAAGCAACATAAGAGCCAGCCGTTTTCATTTGCAGTTGCAATAAATTATCTTGTTTAAGGTATTCAACCATAAAACTACCCACGGCAATCTCTGATCCAACGTAGCAAAAAATCGCTATTGCTCCCAGGTATAGTTGCGGGTATTGCCATAAGCTAAAATCCTGATTATGATTTGATTTTTCTGCCTCTATTACTGGAAGTGAAAGTCTGCTAAATATGAAAGCAATGATAAACAAAAGAATGGACATCACTATGTAAGGCAATCTTACGGTTGAAACATCAACTTTATCTGTATTTTGAAGAATGAGCAAGGCTCCCAATAAAGGTGCAATGGTATGACCCAGTGAATTAAAACCCTGAGCTAAATTTAAGCGACTTGCAGCCGTATTTTCAGGACCTAATATAGCAACATACGGATTTGCAGCTACTTGTAAAATAGTAATTCCACTGGCTAAAATAAATAAACCTAAAAGAAAAACGCTGTACTGTTGCACAATGGATGCCGGAAAAAAGGTAAGACAACCTAATCCCATTAGTGTTAATCCTAATACGATACCTCCTTTATATCCTAATTTTTTAATCAGATAACCCGCAGGGATACTCATTAAAAAATAAGCGCCAAAAAAGAAAAACTGAATCAATTGTGCTTGCCAGTGTTTTAAATCAAAAACGGCCTTTAAATGAGGAACTAATATATCATTTAAAGAAGTTAACAGACCCCATATAAAGAATAAAACCGTTAGTATGATGAACGAAAATTTAGCTGAAGAAGGTGTTGTTTGCATTATTAGAACATTTAAAAGAAAATAAAATAACTTAAACTTACGGAAAGTAAGACATTTTATTTAAAAATTAACCAGTTTTTGAAAACTAAAATATTTTTCTCTTGGAACATGACATAAATCTACCTACTTTTCGCTTATCTATTTATAATCATCAAACCTTTGACAAAATGTATTTTTTATTTAAATCATTACATATTATTGGGTTTGTCTCATGGTTTGCTGGTTTGTTTTATTTAGTCAGAATCTTTGTCTATCAAGTTGAATCATGGGAAAAACAAGAACCTGAAAAAAGTATTTTAAGCCATCAGTTTGATTTAATGGCTTACAGGGTCTACAACATTATATGCAAACCGGCCATGTACATTACCTGGATTTTTGGGCTAGGTATGCTTTGGATAAATGGTCTGGCCTGGCTGAAAGTGAATAGCTGGATGCATATAAAGCTAGTATTTTTAGTGGGCTTAAGCCTATACCATTTTTGGTGTGGTGCATTAATACCAAAACTTGAGCAAAGAAAGTTAGGCATTAGTTCCTTTCAATTTAGAATGCTAAATGAGGTGCCAACGCTCTTTTTAGTTGCCATAGTGTTACTTGCTGTTTACAAAAACAGTCTTGATTTTCTAATTGCACTTGGGGGCGTTGTTATTTTTGGTATAACCCTGTTTTTAGTAACGAAGGCCTATAAAAGAGCGCGAGACAGAGGTATAGTAAGATAAGTTTAGCTTTCGGCAAAAATTAAAATACTCCATTCAGGCCTAAACCCCAATAATTTCCTCTGAGAATGGCCCCTAATCCGTTTTGTCTAAAGTATAAATTTTGTGAAAATCCAGGTAGCCCTTCGCCCATATTTCCCCGATTCCAGGTATGGTGAAAAGTCACTTTAAATTTATTCTGATTGAAGTAAAGATTTACGCCGAGGTCAATATTTTCATCCGTTCCTGCACTCATAGCAAGGGAATTTGCGAGGATCTGATCTTCCCGTTTTAATCCACCCTGATACCTGACATACATAAAAGTAGGTTCTAAAAATAAGCCAAGGAAATTTATATTATTACTAAATCTAATGTGTCCTGCTCCGTCGTTATACTTATTTACATTTTTGAGTAATGACCTTTGCATAAAATTCCATTCGGCATCTAAATTAAAGCTTCCCCAGTTGAATAAAATATCTGGTTGAACGGCAGAATTACGGTAAAACAGGTCAGTTGGGCCTTGATTGGCGTAAGAAATACCCAGGGAAAGTCCCTTCCTTTTATTAAAATAATTAGTTTGGTAAGAATTTCCATATTTTTTCATTTCCGGATCTCCTATAAAGAACACCATTCTGGCGGAAGTTAATAGTGAGTTATTAATACCTGCCGAATTACCTGAATATTTTAGCCATTGTGGGCTAAACACACCTACATTGTACTGCGCAATGACTTTATCATTGTTATTTACCAGCAAACCGCCTACATTAAGACCCGTTGCCCTACCTGATCCAAGACCAGTAAGATGTATCCTGATATAATTTTGAGACATAGCTTTTTCGAAAGAGGAAGTTGCCCATACAGCTGTAATACTTTCCCTGCTAAACTGGGGTCTGAACCAGCCAAAAGTAAGGTTAAGCCATTCCTTTTTTCTACTTAATTTCCATTCTCCGAAAGCATCCCAAAGACCAAATCCGGGAAGAGAACCTGTATTAAACCCACCTGAGGTAGCAGAAAATAAATCCCTACCTGTTAAATCATAAGCACCTATAAATGTGAAGCGAAATTGATCTGACATTTGTCCTTTAAACCCAAATCTTCCCCTCCTTAACTGAAAATTCAACCTATCTTCTACAGGTTCAATTTGCATCAAACTTGTATTAAAAACTTTTAAATGCTGGGTATAGGTTGTCCAGAATTGAAAACTCAAAACTGGTTCAATTTTAACTGTTCCCATAAATTTGCTCGCTTTTCCCCATTCAGATTGTCCGACAATAGGATAAAATGTAAGAAGAACATAGCTTAAGCAAAACCACCATTTAGACATAAAACAAATTAATGAGGCAATTTACCTTTTATCATTCCATAAGTATATGTTCCAAATACGGCTCCTGCTATGACCACCAGAATAAAAAAATAACCATTCCCAGCTAAAACGAACATAGGCCCAGGACAAGCGCCCACTAAGGCCCAACCTAAGCCAAAAATAGTTCCTGAAATGATATGTCTTTTGAGATTAAGTGGAAGAGGCGTA
>Ga0214917_10004473_pt1 | contig 15512 bp, 8 predicted proteins | sample LL_1208_BB_MetaG_FD_177983 | JGI IMG/M metagenome (GOLD analysis project Ga0214917, IMG submission 177983) | Freshwater microbial communities from Lake Lanier, Atlanta, Georgia, United States - LL_1208_BB | ecosystem: Environmental > Aquatic > Freshwater > Lake | place: USA: Georgia | collected... | reverse complement strand
TTTCCTCCAAAGCAGAAAGATCGTGGGCAAGGTTCATCGAGATGCTATGTCTAGATTCGCACGGAAAATGAAAATCGTCGAAAAATATCTTTGGCGCTCGGTTTTACTCCCCCTCGTCTTTGTCATTACCGCCCTGTTCGTGCTTTGGCTTATGTTTGATGTTTTCGACAAACTAGGCCGCCTCGTTGAAAAAAATCCGCCTTTCCCTCTTTTGGTAAAGTACTTTCTAATCCAACTTCCCGATCTAGCCCAGTCGATCCTGCCCGTGGCCGTCCTCTTCGCCACTCTCTACGTCTTAGCTTACTTCTCCAGACACCGTGAATCGGTCGCCCTTCTCGCTTCAGGAATGAGTCCTGTGACCCTGGCAAAACCATTCCTTGTCTGTAGCGCCGGTCTCTCCGTCATTCTCTACCTACTCTCCTACTCTCTATCCCCTACCGCCCAAGCTGGTCGGGAAAAGGTGAAAAAGCAGATCAAACAGGAAGCTTCGGAAGAAAACACATTTCAACAGATCGTCTACCGCTCGCCTATGCAGCCCAACGCCACCCAAAGTGAAATCTGGTATATTGGCCGCATCTACCTGAAAGAAAAAAAAGCGGAAAACCTGGAAGTTCTATTTCGCTCCGAGCCCGAAGGCCGCGATCTCTCCAAACTATTTGCCACTTCTGCCGTCTACCAAGGCGGGGTTTGGCACTTTCAAGGGGTTCGTCGGGCCGAGTATAGCGCCACCACAAACGGCCAAGAAACGCTCGGCCCACTCCTAGACGAGCTTGTTCTACCCGAGTGCACAGCTCCACCTGAAACACTAGCCGCACGTCTTCTTCCCCCCGATGAACTTCCTTGGCCCGATGTCGTTCGCCTCGCCTCCGATCGCTCGCGCCTGAATGATCGTCTTCGCGCTCCCTACGAGACGGAGCACTGGAATCGCTTAGCCTATCCTTTGGCTTGTCCTCTCCTCTGCCTCTTCGGCATCGCGTTCGGCATGACCGATGCCAGACGGAATGTCGCCGCCACTATTTTTAGCAGTGTCTTTGTTCTTTTCGGTTTTCTCGTATGGACCCGCCTCTCAATTGCCCTTGGGCAAGGAAACCGTATTCCCTCCTTCTTGGCCGGAACTAGCTCCATCATTCTTTTTGGGGCAGGCGGCCTTTATCTCTTTGCGGAAAAAGTGGGATGGCTGTGGGAACTTCAAGGCTGGAGTGAACATCATCCCCGCGCCGCAGTCTGGCTTCGCAGGGTAGGGCTCATCACATGAAGCACAGAATTCTTCTCATCCTAACTCTGACTTCCATGAGTGCTCTTGCCCGCGATCCCGTTGAATCTGTTGAGCCTGATCCCATGGGAGGTGGAAACCCCGTCGCAACCAACTCGCCTACTTCCGCAAAAGAAACCCCTGCCACCGACCCTATGGGAGGTGCCATTGCCCCCGCTTCAGCCACAACTACGAATAAAATTCAGGAAACTGCCGCAGAATCTTCCCCACCTGCCGACCCAATGGGAGGCGCAGCCCAAGATTCAGCATCTCTACCTTCAGCCGAAAAAAAAGCAGTTACTCCACCCAAACCTCCCCTCACACCCGAAATCGCTAATTTAAATCTTCCTTCGGAGGTCGAAGTCCCCAACGAAGATCCGGACAAAGTTCTTTATCTCCCTGCGGGTACTTATCGGCAGATTCTACAAATCCCGATCGACTCACCGACAATGCAGTCGGCCAATCAAATTCGGGTTCAAAGAGGCCAAGAGGTGAAGGCAGCTCCTGTCCTTCCCCAAAAACCCGCGCCTAACACAAAACCTCTGTGGATCCGATACGAGTCACTTGAAAAAATCAAAATAGGCGGTGAAGAGCGCCGGGGAGGAATTGACCTGCCTGTCAACGGCCCCACCGACCTCAAACCTAGGCTCTGGTATGCCAAGTCAGAAACAGCGGATACGTGGAGTTCTCTGTTCTACTTTGTTTTCGGAGGTGCGGGATATACCGTTGCAAACTTAGCTGGTTGGTCAGCAGGCAATGTAAGAGAGATTCCTGTCGACTTCCCTTACCGCCTCATCAGAAAATAAACTCTACGGAGGCCCGCTGGCTGAGGCTGTGGTTGGAGATCCAGCCGTAGGATTCAGAGGTTGTCCACTCACATCCAAGATTCTAGGCGTCACAAAAATCAAAGTATTCTTTTTAACCGCCTGCTCAGTCTTGCCCTGAAAGGCTCGACCAAAGATGGGTATATCCCCAAGCAGAGGAACTTTTTCGTCAACGTTTTGAATATCCTCACGAAGGAGTCCTCCCAAAAGCAAAGTATATCCATCGGATACCTCAATGGGTGCGAGTTCAAGCTTTCTTTGAACAAAAACAGGCTGATTGATAACATTCGTTATAATTAATACTTGATTTGTTGCCGCCAGAATTGGGGGATTAGGCCTGCTAGCATAAACAGAGTAAATATTTGCCCCATAATTAATGTTCCCCTCAAAATCCCTAAACACAGGTTCAAGCTTAAGTTGAATGCGATCATTTCCAATCACGTCAGGTTCAACACCTAATTCGACCCCAATCGGTACCACATCACTAATTTGAGATGGGTACGATCCCAACACAGTTTCAGGCCCAGGAACAGTTGCACCTCCCAGGAGCGTAATCTGAGCAATACTACTTTGAGGATCGCTATACTCTTTCACGTACTTGAACTCTTGAACAGAAGCGATTTGCCCCTTGTGGCCGCTTTTCAACACAATCGAAGGATTCGCTAAAACATTTGCACTATTTTTCTGCGAGATGGCTGTAATCAAGCTACTGAACTGCATGGTATTAAGAAATCCCCCGAGTGTAATCGTATTTAAATCATAGGAGGCATTTGAATTTGTCCCTGCAAGTGTGCCAGGAGCCAGAAAAGCTGTTAGATTATTATTCGCCAAAAGCCCAGTTCCTTGAATTTGGTTGAGCTGGCCATTCACACCAACTCCACCCGCACTGGTGAAGTTTGTGGCACCAGTCCCGGTCGGCGTAAGTGCCGCTGGCAACGCAACGCCAAGAGCAGCCGTACCAAATTTACTATTCATAGTAATGCTATCTAGGTCGTTCTGATTAATCTCAATAAGCCGAACCCCTACTTGGACCAAAAGGGTCTCCTCCTCCGACGCACTAATTAATTGTCCAATCAAATCAAGCATCTCCGCATTGTTCAGCACCTTAAGGATATAAGAGCTTTTATTGTAAACGGCATACGCACCGGGGGGGAATACAACTCCCAACTCAGCTAGTTTTTTCTGCTCATTTCTAACAGAATCGGATCCCTCAACTGACTGCGTATTTCCATATTTAGGACTCGTTGTTGCATCAAGAGGCACTGATGATGAATCAAAGAAGGTGGAACTTACCCGAAAGTCTCTGTGTATTAAGTCGGGACTGGTTTCAACGATAGGGTTAAAAGACACACCAATGTCTGTGTACCGTACTTTTACACCTGCAATTTTTGAAACATATCGAACCACATCCGCCAAAGTAACCGCCTTTAATCGCAAGGTTACAAGCTGGGGATTCAATACGTCTGTACTAACGATAAAATTCACCCCGCTCTTAGCAGGATCAGGGTCGTACGTGCGGCTTAAACTGACCAGTGCTCGGCGTATTGTCTCAAGGTCAGCTTCATGGAAATCTACCTGAGGAATAACAATATTTTGCATCTTTTTTTCCAATGTAAAAGATGGAGATGCGGTCAGCGGACCGCCGACCTCAATACCACCTGCTTGGTTGCCTGTTTGAGGGTAGATATTGTTCCACGCCTCTCGCACCTCTCTTTTCATCTGCAAATTGGAAAGGTCACGCGATTTTTCTGCAACCAAAGCACGCTCTTCATAGATCTTCTTGATGCCTTCTGTGGCAACCTGATTAAAAGGATCTGCCTCTAACACATCCTCATACCTCTCCTCAGCTTTCTTTAGTTGTCCCGTCTCACGAAATGCCTGAGCTTCCTCCAATCCGCTTCGCACTTCGGACAATCGATTGAAGAATTTTGTTGTTAAGGCTGGATTCACATCCTCACCTGGTGCAACACCACGTCGCAAAATATCATCACACTTTTTTAGCTGCGCAAGGCCATCAATATTCTGAGGATCATATCTAAGGCAACCTAAAGCTCTTTTTCTGGCTTCGGGCCACTGATTTTGCTTCGCTGCGACCTCTGCTAACTCTACCTCAAGATTTACCAGCGTCTGCCTCACCTCTTGAGCTAAGGTTGTCGCGAGCAAGGACTCGTCAAGGGAATCAAATGCCTGAGCCAACTGGTCGCAGGCTTTATCGCGATCCTTCCCCTCATGAATAAGTTTTTTACACCTCGTATATGTATCGCGTAAGGGTTGCAGTTTCTGTTCCCGTTTAGCCGACTCTTTTTCAATTTGCTCTTCCACAGCACCCGCCCGCACGGATATCCCTGCAGGAACTATGGAACCAATGATAACTAGGAGTAAAAGTTTTTTCATGGTACGGACGGCATCATCTCGGAAGAGCCACCTTGCGCAAATTCGGGATTTTCCTCATCCTCAGGAAATTGAAGCGTTCCGTCAGGCTTGATAATTCTCACAGTTGTAAAGACAACCAAATTATTTTTGACCTTCTGCGAGACCTCACTTCTAAAAAGACGTCCTGCTATCGGCAGATTGCCTAGAATAGGTATACTATCATCGACCATCTGATCTGCCTCAGCCAGCAATCCGCCAATCGCGAACGTCTGACCATCAAGCATCCTGATCTGAGAAGTAATTGATTTTCTAGCAAAGACTGGAACTAAGTATGGTGACTGGGTGGGGATTGTTGCCTGGGGCGCCACTGTGGCAGTCCCATACGTAACTGAATTGATGAGCGTCCCGTAATTTAAAAAGCCGGAAAAATCAACGATTTCCAACTCATCAATTTTTATGTCAACAGCGGTAGGAAGAAGAGTTGAACGCGCCGTTACCTTCATCGTAACACCCACACTGCGCTCCTCAAAACTTCCAGGATTGCCTGGCAGAATGAAGCCCGCCCCCTGTCCAGTATCATTTTGAGGCACTACGGGTTGACTGTAGGTTGTCGGATAGAGCATGTCCCGACCAATGAAGATTTTCGAATCCCCGCCATCAGTAGCAATTACCCGAGGGGCTGCCACCAGGTCCTTTCCTAAGGCGTTCTGAAGAAGCTGCAGGATCGCGGAAAAACCTTTATTAAAAATCTGGCCATTGACTCCAATCTGATTTGAATTTGCTTGCAGATTATTCGGATCTAACAACTGCTTCAAACCAGCTAAAGCAACTCCATTAGGATCCAATCCGGCAACACCCCGTAGCCCTGTGGTTTGTGTTCCTGCCCCAATGGGAGATGGAGTCAAACCGGGTGTAGGGGAAATAGGGATGCTGGCATTCGCACTCAAATTATAGTTAAAAGTAAAGTTCTTTAGATCGTTTTCTGTGAATTGTAGGAATTTGGATTCAATCTCAAACTGCGTTCGGGGCTTATCACTCGCAGCGCTAACTAACCACTGTTCAATCTTATCATGTTCTCGGGCAATCGTTCGCACAACCAGTTTTCGGTTTTGCCGAAAACATAACGCTTTGGAGCCTTCAATATTTGTATCAGCACCTATGTTTGACAACATCCGTTCTCCCACTTTGCCAGCGTCGGTTTCTGTTATATCCGCTAAAAGACTTCCAGGCACCGTATAACTGCGGGTTTCCAATTCCCCTCCCGACTCGGTCGCAGGCAAAATCAAAACAGCATTGTCCTCGACCTCAAATCGCAATTTCTCCCCACCACGAACTCGCTCACACAAATACTTAAGCACCACCTGCAGTTTGACCTTGCGCAATTCAAGGGTGACAGTCGCCGATTCAGGGTCAGCGCCTGTCCCCGAGGGAAGACGCAGAACAAAATTAATTCCCTTTTTGTTTGGATCATTCTGTTCGCTTAAGCGCTGAAGTTCCTCGACAGCTTGTCGTAATGGTTTCGAGTCAAAGTTGAGCTCTGGAATCTCAATACTCGAAAGTTCTCTCATAATTTCTGCGGCTTTCGAGGGGACTGCAGATCCCGATCCGCGAGCCTGAGAGGGATCTATTTTAGCAGGCGGTGGAGGGATCCATGCCTCAGTTACTTGTGCAAGAGCTTTAGCACGACTGGCATCATATCTTTTATTTGCTACCAGCAGTCTTTTTTGCTCAACCAACTCAATCTTCTTTCTCGCTGCCCCATTATACGGATCGATACTTAGCACGTCGTTCAACTTTTGGCGTGCAGAACGGTACTGCCCCGTCTCGATCAGCTGATCCGCAAGAGAAAGAAGCTTTTTTATTTGCTTGGTTTTTTCAACAAGGTCAGAAGTTGCAGCAATGTTTCCATCAAAGGGATCAGATGCTCTCGACACTTCCTCTTGCATAGTCGCCGCCTGTTTTGCAACTTGCGCGTTCGTGGGATCCAGATCCGCCGCTTGCTTCATCAATCCGGCAGCCTCTGCCGTCTTGCCCGCTTTTTCTTGCGCTAACGCCTGTGCGGCCAAGGACTTTGCAACACCTACGCGAGCTCGATGATAAAATCCCGACGTGTTGGTTTGTGGATCTGTCTGCTTCATCACCAAACGAAACTTTGCCTGCGCATGCTCCCACTCCCCCGCTAAATACAGCCGCTCGGCTAAGTCCAGATTTTCATTCATACGAAAGGTGGCCTCTCTCCGGCGATCGATTTCCCTCTGAGTCATTTCAGCAGAGGTGACTGCTCTTGGGATACTCGTGGGTTCAGACCCGACACTCTCGGCCTCGGTTTCAGCATGTAATCCGTGCATCGCAATGGATGCAAAGAAGAGACAGGCTAGAAACCAGTTCATAGACAGTATCCTAGATTGCCTAAGGTCACTCCCGTCAACGAATGCCACCCCAAGGAGTGATTAACTTGCGAATGACTAAGGATTACTTGGTGACAACTTCTCTGAAGGGGGCGGCAAAACATACCGCATATCCCCTTGTGGCTTCATTTGTAGCGATACTTTGCTCGGTGAGCCCTCGATTACGGCGAATTGCTGTCCAGAGTATGTAAAGGTTTGTCCCTCTCGATAAGGCCCCATTTCCCCTTCACCCGGAACAGAGGAACGCAAACGAATGTCTCCCACATTCCATGCAGCTCCTCGGCTGATACCCTGATCATTCAGCATAACTTTAACAATGCCGCCTAATGCGTCCTGTCTTTCGAGTATTAACATCGAGTCATCATAATCATTTTCTGTCTGGGTATTGGGATTGATGCGTCTGCCCACATCCTCTTTGTAAGCTTTAATCATCAGAAGAATCGCATGAGGACACTCCATCTTTGTCGTTGCCTCCTTCATCTCATCTGTCATTTCACCTTTAAAAATCTTTACGCCAGAGGAACCCGAAACCACCCATAACTTGTCGCCAACTTGAACGTTTTCTTCTACATTTTTGCCGTCTTTTCCTAGTTTAAAACGCAAGGTGTATCGACCCTGACTTTTTCCCGCAAGGCTTACAACCATGATCTTTTTTTCAACTGAGGAGATCCTCACCTTATCCCATTTGGGTGGGCTGCTCGCGGGGTCTTTAGGGTTCGTCTTCTTTTCATATTCCTCCAAATTTGTAAACCCGTCTTGATCCTCATCTTGTGCCGCAACCCTTGGATCCTCTGGCGAAAATCCATACCTTAATTTCCACCCAACCTGAATACCGTCTTCTGTGACCTGATCAGGATTCAGTGGCTGGACGGGTTCAGCCTGTTTAGGCAAGAATACCAAGCTTCGAGAGACAAATACTCGGTGCTTGCTAAGTTCGTCCTTAATTATTTTTTTACTTTCGTCCAGTTTCCCTGCTTTTGAACTAAACTCAGTCGTTTTCTGCTTAATTTCTGATACCGCCGACTTGCCGCCACCCCCAGGAATCTCTACAGGATCAGGCCACCCAGGCTGAAAAAAACCAACCGCGAGCGCAACCAGTCCAAAAACAGCCAGTCCTGCACCTCCCCCTATCCACCACGGCGTAAGTTTCATCAGGCTTTCCCCTTTGCGGTTGGCTTTCCAGTTGCTGGCGCTCTCCAACCAACGAATTCAATCCGCACCACAACTTTCAATCGTTCTTTTCCCGCCAATACCATGAGCAGAGGAGGTTGACTTGATGTGTCGGCGGTCCCCACCGCCCCATCCGTCCCGTATTCTCCATTGCCGGCAGACCCCGGCGACCCAAACTCCGAGTTCTTTCCGTCCGAAAACCTCCTTGCTATTTCGCTACGCTTCGGAAACTCCTTCATATCGTTCTCAAGATTTAAGTTCACAATTACGAAAAGCCAGGGGTCGGCCACCACTCTTAGCACAAATCCGTATAAAACCTCTGGGGAGCACTCAAACTGTAATGTATATCCCTCTCGAAGATAACTGGTTGAATTCACACCTTGCTTTGATTTCTCGCTCCCCATTTTGGCAGCATCTGGATCGGAGGCCCCAGGCACGACGATCGACTGCATCAGACACTGAGTAGGATAAGCTTCCTTTGCCGACTTTTTTGATTCCATCAAAAGTTCTACCAGTTTTTCCGCAACCGATAGTTGTCTTGCCAAATCTGGGACTTTATCTGCTGGAGGATTCTGCTGCTTATAATCCTGCAAGCCTAAATAAAAATCATCTGCCAAAATTACGCGACTGTTGTCGCCTTTTTTTCCCGACTGCTTTTTCAGAAGATCGTAGGATGCAATCAGACGATCCTTCCACTGATTCGGGTCTTGAGACCAACCTTGCCCCTCTCCAGAGGCTTGGACATATCCCTCTCGCCACTTTCCGACAAGCCTTTCTTCTCCTTGAGCTAACTCCTCATCCAGCTTGGCAATTTCTCCAGCCTCCTTTCGTGCAGCCCCTGCCCCTCCGGGTCTCGTCAAAATTGCCGCAAGTTCAGGTTTCACTTTTCGCTCCGCTAAAGCCTGCGCCTGCCCCTGCACCTCGCCCAACGAACTCCATCCAAAATATCCCGCAGCAACAGCCACAAGCAGGACCCCTCCTCCAGTAGCAGCCAAAATCATCTGAGGCTGAGCCATCTTACCCTTCATGGATTTGCCTGCTTTTTAGCCGCCTCGACAGGGACAACTCCGCCCACAGGCCACTCGGCCTTCATGGTAAACTTGAGTGCAACCTGCTCGGTTTTTCCATCTACCCGCTCAGGGTTATCTCGCTGGGTTGTCGTTACGTTTTGCAAAATCCCCCCCTCACTCAAACCCTTTCGAAAGTCCTCAACCACTTTCGCATCTGCGGCCTCTGACTGTGTCTCAAAGAACCCACCAATTTCCAAAATGGGCACCGTGGGCTTCGCATTTCCAGGCTTTGCAGCGGCACCCTCGCCCTCAGCCCCGACGACGCTTTCACTCAGCTTAAGGGATGTTACCCACAACCCAGGCAGACTTTTCGACCGAATCTCCTCCAGCAAGATAGGCCATCTCATCCGCTCCGCCTCCAAAAAAAGAGCCTGATTTGCCACATTCAACAAGTCAGTCGCTTTTTTCTGCTCGGTGCTTATTTGTGTCAACGCCCCTTCCGCTTCATCCACCTCGGCAGTCTGGGGTGATATCACAGATCCCAAGCGGGCGGATTGCCAAAAACCGTGGATTCCTGGAAGTAAAAGCATGAAGGCTAGTGCTACTGCGACCGCAACCATCGCAGGACGATCTTTGACACGTCCAGCAGCCGCCTTTTGTGCTGAACCCAAAATATTAATTTTGCAAGGGCTGTCTGGTAAGCCCCGCAGAGCAGCTCCCACCCAACTTGCCCACGCAGGAAAGTTTTTTGCGATCTCTGCGCGATTGACACCCGCTCCAACCGACATCCTTCGAAACGACTGAAAATACTCAACAGGAATCTTTAACTTTTCCCGAAAGAAAAGATCCGTCAGACCCAGGGCCGCCCCACCCCCTGCCAAAAGCACACGTGTCGGTCTACTCCCTGCCTGTTGGCTTCTATAAAAGGTAATCGATCGCTCAACTTCCGTGTGCAATCTCGTCATCACTCCACGAGCCAACTTGCTTATGCGTGCCACCTGCTCCTCCGCAGGCTCCTCATACGAACCTCCCGGATGGACAAACCCTTTGGCTTTTTTCAGCACCTCCGCCCCCTCAAAAGACTCCTGTAAATCCGCAGCAATCGCCTGGGTCACACTAGCTCCGCCCAAAGGTACGACCCGACAGAAAATCTTTTTTCCCTCAACGAGCAAAATATTTGTCGATCTCGCTCCAATCTCCAAAATAAGTGTGCAAGTATCAATTTCAGGATACTGATATCGAAATGCGTTGATCAAGGCTGTTGGAGAAAGATCAACAATATCTGTCTTCAGCCCAGCCGCTGAGGCTGCTGCTATGGTTTCGGTGACTGTCTCTGTCTTCATCGCTACAATCAGAGCCTCGAGTTCGGCAGCTCCCGCTTGCCCTGGGGGAAACACCTGAAAATCCCAACTTGCCTCTTCAATCGCAGGGACTGCCTGCTGGGCCTCAAACCCCACCATCTGCCCGACCTGTCCCGGGTCACTTAACGGAAGCTTGATCACACGCGTGAAAACTGAGGGCCCACCCAAACAAAGTGTGGTCAAACCCGACTTCAGACCCACTTCTTTAACCAAAGAGCCTAACGACTGCATAACAGCTGGAAAAAGTTCCGCCGGTTTCGTTGGATCTATGTTAAGACTGATCGATCTTAGAAGAGTTACAACAGGTGCGCCCCGTTTGTCCGGGCTGATTTCACCGATTCGGACTTCCCCAGCTCCAACATCCAACACTACTCTTCGTGCAAAAGTCGCCATAAAAAGCGTCTAAGCGTCAGGGCTTTTTAGGCTGAGGATAACGCTTATAATCTTTGGGCCAAAAAGGTGTGTCGTAGATGGGAAGCAGGGCGCCAGCAACCTCCTGTGCTTCGGGGTTTTTATTCCATTCAGCATCTTTTTTACCACCCCGCCCATTTACCCCAGCCTCTTTCTCTCCGTGTAGATCAAATGGTTTTTCGATAGGTGAACCACTATCCATTGCCTCAACTTTCAGATTTACCCGACCACCCTTAAAATCGTCTTCCCCATTGGGTTTATGAGCTGAAAAACGCAACACGGCAGCAGGGGGCAAAAAAACTCCAGCAAAATGTTTTTTGCCAGCCGGAACATCGCGATAGGTGGTCTCACCAGTCAAAACGACAAACTTCACGTCCGTTCCAGGCGATTTTCCCGCAGGCAATTTTTCATCAGACAATTTTTCATAGCCTTCCAAGTAAAATTTAAACTTCACCTCAGGCGTAAACTTATTTGTGGTAGAAAAAGGCACATCAATTCTAAGCCACCTCCCCTCCTGCGTAGCTTTACTATCGTCCACAACCGGTGCGGGCTTCCCCCCAGAACTAACTGAATCAGGGACTGTGACCAAATCCATCTGCAAATCCTGGATCTTGCCAAACTCAAAATTTGATTTTTCCTTCTTTTCCTCCTGTGCACCCACCCCCATAGGGACTCCAGCAATCAAAACCCCAAGGCAAAGAATTTTTAAAGAGCTCATTGCCATAATCTAAAGGGGCTAGGTTTAGGGTCAATGGAATTGAACCCCCCTCTCACCAACACATTGGAAAAAACTTACTCTTTGCGATCGTATGCCAAATTAGGCCTTAGCCACCTTTCAATCTCCTCCACGGGCACTCCCTTTCTTTCCGCATAGTCTTCCACCTGATCTCGACCGATCGGACCTACCGCAAAGTATCGAGCCTCAGGATGCCCGAAATACAGGCCACTCACAGAGCTCGCAGGTGTCATCGCGCAATTTTCTGTGAGTTGAATTCCCGCACTTGTCTTTGCATCCAATAACGCCATCAACCCCCTCTTTTCTGTATGGTCAGGGCAAGCTGGATAACCCGCAGCGGGTCGAATCCCACGATACTTCTCATCAATCAAATCTTCCTTGGATAAGCCCTCTTTTTTACCAAATCCCCAAGCCGATCGAGCCAACTCATGCATTCTCTCAGCAAACGCCTCTGCACACCGGTCCGCTAGGGCCTTCAACATGATCGCCTGGTAGTCGTCGTTACCTTTTTCTAAATCCTTGGCCCAATCCTCCACTCCATGCCCCGCAGTGACCGCAAATGCCCCTAAATAATCTTTCTTTCCACTGCTCACTGGCGCCAAAAAGTCCGAAAGACAACGATTGGGTTCTCCATCGCTCCTCGCCATCTGCTGCCGCAAACCGTGAACTCTGGCTTTCACCTTCTTTCGAGAGTCATCCTCATACAGCAAAATGTCGTCCCCATCTGAATTAGCAGGGAAAAAAGCCATCACACCCCGAGCCCGGATTCGCTTTTCCTTTAAAATCTTGGCCAGCAGGATTCTCGCATCGTCATACAGCTTTTTCGACTCCACCCCCACCACCGGATCTTCAAGGATTTTTGGAAATCGCCCCCGTAGCTCCCACGCATGAAAGAACGGCGACCAATCGATATACCCCGCCAGCTCCTCTAAGGGATAATTTTCAAAAACCTTGATCCCCAAAAACTCAGGCTTCTCAGGATCCTTGGACCAATCGAACTTTGCCGCTCGCTTCCGTGCCTCCCCAATCGAAAGAAGTTTTTGCGCCGCCCGACGTGCCTCATAATCCTTCCTCGCCTTCTCCTGATCCGCACGAACCTGACTCAAATACCCCCCCCGATTCTCAGTCGACAGCAACTTCTGCGCTACTCCGACCACCCGAGAGGCATCAATTACGTGCACCACCGAACCTGTATACGCAGGGGCAATCTTCACTGCCGTATGAGCCGCACTGGTCGTTGCACCCCCAATCAGCAAGGGAATTTTAAATTTTTCCCGACTCATCTCTTCTGCCACCGTCACCATTTCATCCAGAGAAGGTGTAATAAGCCCACTCAGCCCAATCAGATCCACCCCATGTGATTTTGCCTCAGCTAAAATCTTCTCACACGGAACCATAACGCCCAGATCCACCACCTCGTACCCGTTACAGGCCAAAACTACTCCCACAATATTCTTCCCAATGTCATGGACGTCCCCTTTGACCGTGGCCATGAGAATTTTTCCCGCTCCTTTACTCTTGTCCCCAGCCTTCTCCTTCTCTTTTTCCATGTAAGGCGTCAGATACGCCACCGCTTTTTTCATCACGCGCGCACTCTTAACAACTTGCGGAAGAAACATTTTTCCCGCACCGAAAAGATCGCCCACATGCCGCATTCCTCCCATCAAAGGCCCCTCGATCACTTGTAAAGGCCGTCCGTACTTCTGGCGTGCCTCTTCCGTGTCCACATCAATGAAGTCGGTAATTCCCTTCAGCAAGGCGTGGAGCAACCTCTCATCGACAGAGCCTTTCCTCCACTCCTCGTCCTTAACCGCGGCTTTCCCACCCACTTTGACCGTTTCCGCAAATTCCAACAAACGCTCCGTTGCGTCTGGACGACGATTCAGGAGAACATCCTCCACCCTCTCCTTGAGGTCAGCGGGAATCTCCTCATACACCGCCAACTGGCCCGCATTCACAATCGCCATATCCAACCCAGCTTGAATCGCATGATAAAGGAAACAGCAGTGCATGGCTTCCCGGACCGGATTATTTCCGCGGAATGAAAAGGATATATTACTTAATCCGCCGCTTGTTTTGCACCCAGGTAACGTCTTTTTGATCTCTCGGACCGCCTCAATGAATTCCACTGCATAGTTGTTGTGCTCCTCAATTCCTGTGGCCACGGTTAAAATATTTACGTCAAAGATGATGTCCTCGGGCGCCAATCCAGCTTTTTGGGTTAACAGCTGATACGCTCTTCGACAGATCGCTACTTTCCTCTTTGCATCGGACGCCTGCCCCTCCTCATCAAACGCCATCACAATGACGGCCGCTCCATAGCGCCGGACTTTTTTGGCCTGCTCCAAAAAGACCTTCTCTCCCTCCTTTAAGCTGATCGAATTCACCACCGCTTTGCCCTGAACACACTGCAGGCCCGCCTCCAGAACCGACCACTTGGAACTGTCTAAAATAAAAGGAATCCTCGCAATTTCTGGTTCACTACCGATCAGATGGAGAAACCGCGTCATGCTTGCCTCCCCATCCAACAAGGCCTCGTCGAAGTTGAGGTCGATCATGTTCGCACCCGCTTCGACCTGTTGCCTTGCGACCGCTACAGCCTCCTCAAACTTTTCCTCTTTGATTAAGGCGGAGAATTTTGGCGACCCCGTAACGTTCGTTCTCTCCCCAATTGAGGTGAATGACCCACCCGTTCCAATCTCATAAGGCTCGAGTCCCGCCAGAACGGTGGAGTGGCCTGGACTTGCAGGGATTCTGGGCTTTGCTTTCGCCACGGCCTGGCTGATCACCGCAATATGATCCGGCGTCGTCCCGCAACAACCTCCCACCATGTTCAAAAATCCTGCTTGGGCAAATTCCCCTAAAACCGCCGCCATCTGATCGGGAGTCTCGTCATACCCACCAAATGCATTCGGAAGCCCAGCGTTGGGGTAACAGCTGACAAAACAGTTGGCCAACTTGGATAGCGCCGCCATGTAAGGACGCATCTCTTTCGGCCCCAGCGCACAATTAATTCCCACACTGAAGGGCTGAGCATGCCGAATCGAATGCCAGAAAGCCTCGGTTGTCTGCCCAGACAGAGTCCTTCCCGATGCATCAGTAATCGTCACTGAAATCATAACAGGCAATCGATACCCCAACTCGTCAAAAACCTCCTCCATCGCCCACAACGCTGCCTTGAGATTGAGAGTGTCAAACGTGGTCTCGGGAAGTAGCACATCCACTCCTCCCTCAATTAAGGCTCTTACCTGCTCCCCATATGCGTCGGAAAGCTGCCGAAAGGACACCGCCCGATACTCGGGGCGGTTCACATCGGGTGACATCGATGCCGTTCGGTTAGTCGGCCCCACCGCCCCTGCAACCCAGGCTAATTTACTAGGATTGGCTTTCATGTACTCATCCGCCACTTTTCGTGCCAAGCGAGCCGCCTCAAGGTTGATCTCTCTCACAGCTCCCTCCAACCCATAATCAGCTTGAGAAATCGAAGTCGAATTAAACGTGTTCGTCTCGATAATTTCTGCCCCTGCCTCCAAATACGCCCGATGGATTCCTCCAATGACATCGGGCCGGGTCAGCGTGAGAAGATCATTGTTTCCCTTTAGATCACTAGGGTGATTCGCATACCTTTCCCCGCGGAAATCCTTTTCCGTCAATTTATGACGTTGGATCATTGTCCCCATCGCCCCGTCCATCATGACAATTCTCTCCCGAAGGACCTTTTCGAGCTGCCCCCTTCGCAAAATGACTCTTTCCCGCGTTTCCATGCAACCAACCTAGACCGATTTTGTACCCTGTCGATATATATATCAGCTTATCATGATATATCGATATATCTGAATTCACATCGGAACCTTTGCCTTGGCCTAATCCGCCTGTGAGATACTCTTTTCAACTTCTCGGCGCTGTCGTCTAGAGGCCTAGGACAGGTCCCTTTCAAGGACCATACACGGGTTCGAATCCCGTCAGC
>Ga0214917_10004472_pt1 | contig 15513 bp, 15 predicted proteins | sample LL_1208_BB_MetaG_FD_177983 | JGI IMG/M metagenome (GOLD analysis project Ga0214917, IMG submission 177983) | Freshwater microbial communities from Lake Lanier, Atlanta, Georgia, United States - LL_1208_BB | ecosystem: Environmental > Aquatic > Freshwater > Lake | place: USA: Georgia | collected... | reverse complement strand
TCTGCGCCGACGCGAGAAAAACGCCACGGCAAGGGGTGCAGGGCGTTTCGAGAAACCGGCTCCGGACGCCCGGGCCCGCTGCTCCTGAGACTCACGAGTCGCTCATCAGCCGGAAGACCGGTGCGGAGGTGCCATTGACCGGGCTATCCTTACGAACAGTGTGGCGGTTTTACCTCGCAGCCACCACGCACTTCGCATGAGGAGGAGGTTCGCATGTCGCCCGAGGGTATCCGCCGGCTGCTGCGGCAGCAGCCGTTCACGCCGTTCCGGCTCGTGATGTCGAGCGGGAAGGAATACCAGGTCCGTCATCCCGAGATGGCGTGGGTTCTGCAGAACGACGTACTCGTGGGCACCGACCTCACCGACAACGGCATGCCCACCGAGTTTGACATCTGCCCGCTCCTGCACGTGGCTACGATCGAGCCCTTCAATCTGCGGGATTCTCCGCCGGCCCCGTGACGGTCTGCCGTCCGCACTGCCGCCCGCGCGGCAAGCCCCGCCCGGTGGCCCTGCGTCACTCGACCTTCATCCAGAAGGGCGCCGCCGCGAACCAGACGACGGTCGAGGCCAGCATGACCTGCTTCACCGCGTCGAGCGGCATCGCCTTCGCAAGAAACAGCGCCGGCGGCACGATCGTGCCCGCCAGGGCGGCGAGGCCGCAGATGCAGGCGACTGTCTTCATGATTTCCCTCCGATCGCGGCTGTCTGTCGCTTCGACAGCACCACATAGAGCAGCCCGCACGCCACCGCGCACGGCAGCGGCAGATACGACGCAAACACACCGTGGGCCCGGTAGAGATACATCGCCACGGCCACCGGCACGAGCCAGGCCACGAGCACGGCCACGTTGAACACGAGGCCGTGCCGCTCGGCCGGGTCGCGCTCGATGCCGAGCCGGTCGGCGAGGAAGTGGTCGACGACGATGATCGCCCCGATGGGTGCAAGCACCGTGCCGTAGAGCCCCACGAATGAGAGCAGGTTCATCGCGAATGCCGGGAAGATGCCCGCCGCGATGCACAAGCCGCCTGCGAGCAGCGTCGCCGCCGTCCGCGAGATGCCCGGAATCATTCCCTGGAAGGCCAGGCCGGCCCGGTAGATCGTGGGATTCGCCGTCGTCCAGCCGGCGATGATCACGCAGACGAGCCCCGCCTGCCCGACGGCGTCGTTCACCATCGTGCCGGGATCCTTTCCCACGGTCGGATCGACGCCGTGCTGCCGCACCCAGTAGATGAGCAGGAGCGCGGCGCAGATCCAGGCGACGTAGTGCCCGAGGAACATGCCGGCGGCGCTCGCCCAGCCGGCGCTCGGCTTCCTCGCGAATCGGAGCACGGAGAGATCGGCCATCCCGAGGTGCATCGCGGCGTTGCAAAACCACGAGAAGCAGACGACGCCCAGGAAACTGATCTTCCGCTCGGTGCCGGCCGGCGGCGTGAGCAGTGCCCAGACGTCGGTCGTGCCGAGCCTGCCGAGCGTGACGAGCGCACACGCCAAAAACACGAGGAACATCCAGGGGGCCGCATAGTGCCCCACCTGGGCGACGACGCCGTAGCCCTTGAGCGCCACGAGCGTCATCGCCGCGCCGATCACGACGCACGATGCGATCCAGGCCGCCCCCGTGGGCATCGTCGACTCGAACGTCGGCATCGTGATCGTGCCGGGTGGGAAGAACGGCCCCACCGCCGTCGCCGACACCGTGATCATCGAGCCGGCGAGGAAGCAGAAGAGCAGGCCGTTGGCGAGGTTGTAGAGCGTCACGAGCCCGCGGCCCGCGATTTTTTCCATTTTGTAGTAGAGGGTGAGCCGCTCGCTGCAGGCGATCACGGCCGTGAGATACCGCCACGTGAGCACCGCGAGCAGGTTACCCACGAGCAGGCCCACGATCAGGCTCATGGCGTCGGCGCCCCAGGCCACGAACAACGGGCCGATCATGAATTCCGTGCCGGCCGTGTGCTCGCCGGCATACATCCCCCAGAAGGCGCTCGGCCCCTTGAGAGCGCTGTCGGGCACCCGCTCGCGCTCGTATTCACTCGCGGCCCGCGAGGTGGTCGTGTCGATATCGTCGAGGGCAGCCGTGGCGTTCATGTCCGTTTCCCCGTCACGTTCCGTTCGTACGCCTTCACGTCGTCGAGCCACGCCGCCCCCACGGGCACGCCCTGCGACGCACAGTAGAAATCCCACACGGCGTTCCAGGGAAGAGCCTTTGCCTCCTCCTGGAGCGCGAGCCGGGCCGTGAAGTCGCCCGCGGCCTCCGCCTCGCGAATCCGGCGCGGCTCGAGCAGGCCGACGAGCAGCGCCTTGAGCAGGTTCCGCGTGCCGATCGCCCAGGCGGCGATGCGGTTGATGCTCGCGTCGAAGTAGTCGAGGCCGATGTGCACCCGCCCGGGCTCGCCCGTGGCCACGATCTCGCGGGCGATCGCGAGCAGATCGTCGCCGAGCGTCACGACGTGGTCGGAATCCCAGCGCACGCCACGGCTCACGTGGAGCAGGATCTCGGGCAGGTAGAGGAGCACGCTCGAGATCTTGTCGCTGATCGTCTCGGTGGGATGGAAGTGGCCGGAATCGAGGCAGAGCAGCTTCTTCCGCGTGATGCAGTAGCCCAGATAAAACTCGGCCGACCCCACCGTGCAGCTTTCGGTGCCGATGCCGAACAGTTTCGGCTCCACGGCGTCGAGCACATGCTCGGGCGGCAGCGGCTTCTTGAACACCTCGTCGAGCGACTCGGCGAGCCGCATGCGTGGGGCGAGCCGGTCCGCGGGCGTGTCCTTGAACCCGTCCGGCACCCACACGTTCGTCACGCAGGGCGTGCCCAGTGCCTTCCCCATCGCAGCACCGATCTCACGGCTCCGCCGGCAGTGCTCGATCCAAAAATTCCGGACGCCAGCGTCGGCGTGCGAGAGCGTGAAGCCGTCGGCGGCCTGGGGATGCGCGAAGCAGGTGGGGTTGAAGTCGAGGCCGATCTTCTGGCTCGTGGCCCAGTCGATCCAGCCCTGAAAATGAGCCGGTTCGATCGCGTCGCGATCGACCTTCTTGCCGCCAAACTCCCCGTAGAAGGCATGGAGATTCACCCGGTGCCGGCCCGGGATCAGCGAGAGGGCCTTGGCGAGGTCGGCCCGCAGTTCGTCGGGCGTGCGGGCACGGCCGGGATAGTTGCCGGTCACGGCCAGGCCACCGCCGAGTGCCCCGCCATCGTGCTCGAAGCCGCCGACGTCGTCCCCCTGCCAGCAATGGAGTGAGACGGGAATCGTCGCGAGCGCGGCCAGCGCCGCGTCGGTATCCACGCCGTGGGCCGCATAACGCTCGCGGGCGAGCGCGTAGGCCGCGTCAACCGATCTGTCCGAAGGTACCATCATGGCTCGGGTTGTCCTTGAAAAAACATTGCGCCGTGACCCGTTCCAACTTCCACTACCTGCCCTCGCGACCGCGCGACATCCAGTGGGGGCTCCACGTCACCGGCGCGGGCCGGGCCGCGATCCCGCCGGGCATGGCCTACCCGCCTCCGGGCCATCCGGAGCTGTACGCGTTCACGTGGAAGAAGGGGCGCAGCCTCCCCGAATACCAGCTGCTCTACATCGCGTCCGGCACGGGCGTGTTCGAGTCGGCACTCACCGGCCCGCGGCCCGTGGCTGCCGGCACCGCCATCATGCTCTTCCCGGGCGTATGGCATCGCTACCGTCCCGAGAAAGACATCGGCTGGGAGGAATACTGGGTGGGCTTCGCCGGCGAGCAGATGGACCGCCTCGTGCTCAATCGGTTTTTCTCGCCCGAGCAGCCGCTCCTGCCCACCGGGCCCGCGCCCGACATCGTGCGGCTGTTCGCGGGGCTGCTCGATCGCCTGCGCGACGCGCCGAGCGGGTTTCCGCATCTCATCGCGGCCACGGTGCTCGAAATGCTCGCGGCCGTGCTCGCCGCGACCAGCTCCGAGCCGCATCAGCTGATTCTCCAGGGTCCACGCGACGTGACCGCCCTCCAGGACCGCATCGTGGCCGAGGCCCTGCGGCTGATCTGGGGTGGCAGCCATCTGCAGCTCACCGTCGCCGGACTGGCCCGGCAGCTCCACGTGACATCCCGCTCGCTCGAACGTCGCTTTCATGCTTCCCTCGGGCGGACGATCCGGGAGGAGATCCTGCGCTGCCGGCTCGACCGCGTGCGCCGGTTGCTGGCCGACACCGATCTCTCGATCGCCGAGATCGTTGCCGCCTCCGGTTTCTCGAGCCCCGACGCCCTCTCCCGCGCGGTGCAACGTGCCGAGGGAACCACGCCCCTCAAACTGCGGCACAAGTTTCGCGCCGCCCGCCGCTAGCGTCTATGCGATCTCGCGACAGAAAACCCGTACTTTCCGACAGGCCGGCTGGCCCGCCGCGGCCGGCGCGTCACATCCCTACGCTCGTTGCGAGAGCACTTCCTCGAGCTTCTCCGCCACGCCCAGTTCCTGCGCCCACTGCCGCATGTAGGCCTCGTCGAGGTCGCCCTGCGTGAAGAGGACATCCTGGACGTCGAGCAGGTCGCGCGGACGGCTCGCAATCAGTTTGAACAGGATGAGATCCTCGGCCGTGACGAGGCTGACAGGCTTTCCTTCGACCGTGCACGTCACGCGTCGGGTGATGACCTCCCGCTGAAAAGCGGTTTCCGCAAGAAACACGTCGGCATCGATGCCCTTTCCTTCGAGGTAGAGCCGAATCTTTACCAACGGCATGCCGCCCACCTGATCGACCCAGCCGCCCTCGTAGACGGTCGGAATCGAGTAGCCCAGGTCCTCCACCGCCGTGAACAGCGCACGGAGCCTTTCGCGGGGAACTGCGACCGTAAAGTCGACGTCATAGGTGGGCCGGGGTAAGCCGTACGCCCTCACCGCGATACCGCCCATGATTGCGTAGGGCAGCGACATCCGATCGAACAACTCAACCAGTTCGTGGATGACGTTCGTGAGGTCCTTCACGCGACTCCCCGTGAAGATGACTTTCGCAACCGCGACAGGGCAGCCAGGATGCGCTCGTTGCGAAGATCATTGTCGCGCTGGATGAGAAGGAACCGGCGGGCGACGACATCTTCGGACCCCTGCAGCAGGTAGGGCGTGTTTTCGCGCATCATCTCAAAGGTCAGATCGAGTCGTTCGCCGACAGTCATGCGGCGGTACTGTTCGAGGGTTTCCTGGCTCAGCATGATAATCGCACTTCGGACGGTGTTGGCGGGTATCGGTTTCCGCCTCACGGCCCATTCTAACACGGTTGCCGGCGGCAGCCTCGACCGCGTGCGCAGGCTGCTTGCCGACACCGATCTCTCGATCACCGAGATCGTGGCCGCTCCGGATTCTCGAGCCCCGACGCTCTCTCCCGCGCGGTGCAACGTGCCGAGGGAACCATGCCCCTCAAACTACGGCACAAGTGATGCCAAGCCTCCGCCGGCGAGTGGAGATCAGCCGAGTTCCTCGAGATCGGCGAGGTCTTTCAGTCGCCCAGCCGCCCGCTTCGCCGTTCGCATGTCGTCAAGCCCGAGCACGGGAGCGACGACATCGCCGAACGTCGCCATGATCCGATTCGGCCAAGCCGAGTCGAACTCGAGTCCCGTGACGCTCGTCATGATGTCGATTCGACTCGGTGGCATCCCAATCTGATAAAGCACCTGCGGCTCGGCGAAATCGCCCTGCTTCATCTTGGACAGCGGTGCGCGAAACCGTTGCAGCGCCCGCCACGTGCGGCCGGCGTTGTCATCGGTGGGCTTCACCCAGATGTCGATATCGAGCGTCGCCCGCACATAGCCATGAGCGGCCAGTGCATGGGCGCCGATGACGAGGTGCTCAACCCCCTCGTCGCGAAAGGCTTTCAGAATCTCGACAAAATGCGAATTCATCCAGGTCCTTTCCACTCAGGGCCCACGCCTGCTTGGTTGCCTCCCAGCACAGGGCGATTCGCTGCGACGGCGTGAGTTCGGAGTAGTCGGCTTTGGGCTGCGGGTCTCCCACCCGACCGACCCAGACGGGCCACGACGACCGATCGTGCACGTCAGCGGACGTATTCTTCCGCGTCGCGTCGTTCGGCTGGGACATCGAGATCGCTGGCTCGCTCATGCTCCGAGTATACACCGGCAGCGTGCGTTCGCAGGTCCCTGCGCCGCGTGCAGTCGGTTACGCACCAACGACCACGGGTAGCTGCCAGCAGATTTTCGACGATGGGAAGCCGTCGTTCTCTGCCCGACTCACAGCTCCCCCTTCACGGCGAGTTCGTGGAAGTAGTGCCCCACCTTCTTCTGGTTCTTGAGGAGCCAGTCGATCGAGGGCTCGTTCGTCATCGCCTTGCGGATGGCGTTGAACGTCGCTTCGCGGTGCGTCTTGAAGAGCACCTCGTGGTCGATCTTCGTCTTTGCGTCGGCCTCCGCGAGCGCCTCGCCCGTCCGCATCACGATTTTTTTGCCAGCCATGCAGGTTCTCCTGGACGTGCGGTCGGAAGTGTAGCCGCAGAGTGGCACTCTGCGGAATGCGGCCGTGTGCAGACTGCCAGTCTGCAACCTCCACAGGAGGCGTGGCTCGGCCTTCCGCTACGGCAGCCGAGCGACGATCCGGAGCGGGCCGCCGCTGCCGCTGGCGAACTTTGGCAACCGGCCAAACTGCCTACGGGGGCGCTTTTCAATCGATTCGATGAAGTCCACGAGGCCCGGAGAGCGGTCAGCGCCTTCGAGAACGGCTGCCTCGGATCATAGGCAACACGCTCTACCGCATCCGCTTGTAACGCTCGACGGCGGCATGCCGGGAGTTCACATGCAGCTTTTTGTAGATTCGGCGGATGTAGGTGAGCACGGTGTTGATGCTGATATCGAGCTTGGACGCCACCTGCTTGTACATCGCTCCTGTCGCCAGAAGCTCCAGCACTTCCCGTTCGCGGGGCCCCAGCGGCTCGACCGGCGGCAGCGACTTCGCCGGCTCGAACGACCGCACGATCTTGCGGGCCACCACGTTCGACATGGGCGCGCCCCCTTCGAGCACGTCGTGGATCGCCGCGAGCAACTGGTCGGCCCGCACCGGCTTGATGAGATAGCCGTGGGCGCCGGCGGAGAGGGCGTCGAAGAGAATGTCGCCGTCCTGGTAGATCGTGAGCATCACGAACTCGGTGTCGGGGAGCAGCGGCGAGAGACTGCGAACCACGTCCACGCCCGTACCATCGGGCAGGTTCACGTCCACGAGCACCACATTCGGCCGCAGCCGTACGATCGCTTCGGTCGCCTCCTTCACCGTGCGGTAACCGCCCACGAGTTCGCAGCCATGATCGGTGGCCACCATCTGCCTGAGGCTCTTGAGCGTACCGGCGTCGTCCTCGACGAGGGCCACGCGAATGATCCTCGCGGTGGAAACGGCAGTCTGGGCGTTCATCCTGTCCTCCGTGCTTCATTCACCCGTCCATCCGCAGCCACGAACGGCACCAGCACCGACACGCGCGTGCCCCGGGACGGCGTCGAGGCAATCTCGAACACACCGCCTAATTCCTCAGCGCGGGCCTGCATGTTCGCCAGGCCATCCTGATCGTCGCCGATCACATGGTCTCGTGCAAAGCCCTGCCCGTCGTCGGCGATCACCATCTCGAGGCGGCCGTCGCGGACGTGAAGACTGAAATCGAGCGTGGTCGCCCGGGCGTGCTTCAGCACGTTGGCCACCGCTTCGCGGACGAGCATGCAGAGATGATGCCGCGACGCGGCGGGGAGCACGACATCGGGCACGTCGTCATCGACATCGACCCGCAGGTCGAGGCCTCCGCTGCGGGCCATGTCTTCGACATCGTGGGCCACGAACGTGCAGAACCGACGGAGCGTATCGTTGGCTGGATTCACCGCCCACACGATCTCGTCAACCGCCCGCGTCAGGTTCTGGGCGCTACGATACATCTCATCGAGCTTCTCATCGAGGGCCGATTCACGGGGCCCTGCGGCCGCGCGACGCATGAGGTCACTCATCATCGCCATCTGCGTGAGGCCGGCGCCGAGGCTGTCGTGGATGTCGCGGGCGATGCGGGCCCGATCGCGCTGCCGCTCCTGCTCCCGCTCGAGCAGGGTGATCCGGCGGCGGGCCGCGGCTCGGCCCGCCCACCAAGCCACGGCGGCCCCGAGGCCTGCCACGGCGCACAGGGAGGCCGCCACGAACCACGGCGTCCGCCAATAGGGAGTGGGCACCACGACGTCGATGCTCCCCACGGGAAAATCGTCCACCGTATCGCCTCGGAGCTGCCGTACCTCGAACCGATGCCTTCCGGGGGGTATTGCGGAATAGGTGCGCGTGCGCTCAGGGCCAGGGACAGACCATGCGGCATCGACCCCCACGAGTCGCGTCTGGTAGAGCGGCCGCTCGAATTCGTCCGTGGTGACCGCGGAGTAGCGCAGTTCGATGCCGCTGTGCGTGTCCTGCTCGAGGACTGAAAACGCCATGGCCGGTGCTTTCGTGGCCGGCGTTTGGGAGCGCGGATCGACCTGCACGATGCCTGTCGCAGTGGTCGCCAGCAGTCCACCGTCGGCCGTCCGCGCGAGCCCGCCGAGCAGTTCCGTCTCGCCGAGGCCGTCGAGCGGCCCGAGCACGATGCCGCGTACGACGCCGGCCTCCTCGCTCGCCGCCGCATCGAGGTCGGCCAGCCGAATGGCCTGGAGTCTTCCGTCACGGCACGCCAGCCACAGCCGCCCCCAGTCGTCGGCGGTTACGGCGACGAGCGACCGGTCGGCGAGCCCCTGTCGCTCGTCGAAGAACGTCATCCGTCCATCCGCCCCCAAGCGCAGCAACCCGAGGTCGCCCGCGGCCCAGACCGTCCGATCGGATGTCCTGCAAAAATGCACCGCACGTCGTCCCGGCATGAGACCGGCGGAAACCTCGTGACGGACCTGGCCATCAGCCATGAGACGGTCGATGCCGACGCCCCGCACGGCCACGAGCAGGCTGCCGTCGTCCTCCGCCGCCAGGCCGATCACCGGCAGCGGTGTGGGGTCGGTGAAGGCGGGAAGCGTGGTGAAGCAAAAGCGCGCTGGATCGTAGACGGCCAGGCCGTTGTCGGTGCCAACCCAGATCCGATCGTCGGCATCGCAGGCGAGGGCATACACGTTTCGCACTTCGAGCCGCGAGCCTTGCGTCTGCGTGACCACCTTCACCTGGCCGTCCCGCACCCTGTAGATGAACGAGTCGCGCGTGCCTACGAAGAGGGTGCCGTCGGCCTGCTCGGCGATCGCCGTCGGCACCACGCCGTCGGGAAGAGAGGCGACGGTCTCGCCGCGAGTCGCGGCCGTGTCGGCACGCTCGTCGAGCGTCACGATTGCTCCCGGGATGCCCGCCAGAAGCGAGCCGTCACGGCGGCGGTGGAGCACGCATGCCGGCGGCAACGGTGATGCCCGCAACTTCGTCGGGTCGATCGCCAGCAGGCCCCCAGAGCAGGCAGACCAGACAGTGCCCTGGCGGCTCGCCTTCATCCGCTGGGTGGTGAGCGAAAAGCCTGGCAGCCCATCCACCACGGTCTGCCAGCGGCCATCGCGCAGGGCATGAATGGAGGCATGCGTGGATAACAAGAGTGTGCCGTCAGCCGCCTCTGCAACATGCCCTTCCCGGGCCGGGGTCGCCACGCGTTGGGGCATCGGCCACTTGGTCCAGCGGCCATCCTGGAAGAGCGCGGCTCCCTCGACGGTTCCGGCCTTGCGATCGACGAGACCGGCCCAGATTCCGTGCCGGCCCGGGGCGAGGTTGATGAGCTTTCCCGTGAACTCGGCGGCATCGTCGTGTGGTTGTCCTTCCACGATGCGCCTGGCGGAGCCGAAGCCCCAGACCCACACGTCGTCGGTTCGGGTGTCGATGCAGGCGGCGTAGTATCGAAACGGGTCAGGGCCGCGCGGGCCTTCGGCCTCCACGAACCGCAGGCCATCGCACCTCAGGAAGCGGTTGAGGCCTATGAACCGCGGATCGCCCTTGCGGTCGAAGATGACTTGATCGAGTGGACCGGCTGCCGTGGACGTGTCGCTGGCAAGGGGACAGATCGTCCAGTCACCGCCGATCGGCGTTGCTGCGCTGCCCGATCGTGCGGCGACTCCGCGTTTGCCGACAAGCCAGAGCGTTCCGGTTGCATCAAAGCCCATGCCGACGAAGTCGCCGATCTGCCGATGGATGGGATCTGTCACCGCGCTAGCCAGCACGTCGAAGACCTGCCCGTCGAACCTTGCCAGCCGCGTTCGCGTGGCACACCACACGCTCTCGTCCGGAGCCAGATCGATGGCGGTTAGCGGTATCTCAGGCAGGCCGTCTTCCACCGTCCACCAGCGGATGGCGAACGAGCCGCTGGAGTCGAGCTTCGACCCGGCATCGCTCGCCGCCTGCGGCACGAGCATCGCCAGGAACAGTACGACGATCCTTAAAAAGAACAGGCGTTCCCCGAGCCGGCCGAAAATTGGCTTCGCCGTTCGCAGGTCGTCGAGTCCCAGCACCAGCCCCACCACGTCGCCTCAAGTCGCCATGCCCCGATTCGCCCTGGCGGCCTCGAACACGAGGCCGGTCGCAATCGTCCCGGTATCGATACAGCTCGGCGGTAGACGAATCTGATTCGTTACGAGACTACTGACTATCTGCAGTATACCTTCCGACACCATTGGAACCGTTGGCCGGAATCGCCGTCTCGGCAGGCCGAAGGAGGGTGGACACCGTCGGGGTCGCATAAACTGCGACAAGACTCACCGCGCAAAGAGTTCTACGATCGATCTCGTCGGGCGTCAGAGAGGGAAACTGCGGAACGATCCTGGCAGCGTGCGGTCCATCGGGTATTCAGCCTTGGGGGGTGGCGTGTCGATTTTGATTGACCGAGGGTTAACCCATGCAACGACCATGTGATTGGGGGCGGACTGCCTTCACGCTCGTTGAGCTTCTGGTCGTGATCGCGATCATCGGGGTGCTCGTTGGCTTGCTGCTGCCGGCGGTGCAAGCCGTCCGGGAGTCAGCCCGTCGCGGCCGGTGCACCAACAATCTGAAACAGCTCGCAATCGCCGTGCAACACTATCACGACGCCCGCGGCGCGATTCCGCCTTCGGTGCTCTACAAGGATGCCGCGCTTCCGCCATCGCTCGGGCCCGACAACCTGTGCACGTCGCGGTTGACGGCTCTTGGGTCAACGGTTACGTGGAACGGCATCCAGTACGGTTTCTTATGGTCAGTGTTCGTGCTTCCGTTCGCCGAGATGGTCGACGTGTACGACACCCTCGGCGTCGTGACCGACACGCCGAAGACGTTCGTCACGTCTTCGAAAGTCGCCGCCATCACCAACCGGCGTTACCCGGCATTCTGGTGCCCGAGCGACTCATGCCCGCCGAAGAATAGCGACGTTTGGTTCAACGCCAGCGGCGCGGTTACCGGAACCGCGATCAATGCCAACAGCGTCGTGATGCCGACGTCGAATTACGTCGGCAGTCATTCCAGCCTTTACTTCTGGCCGAGCAGCCCCAATGACTGCAATGCCTCGAAGTTCAACGGGGTGTTCGGCGTGCACGCGCGGCTCCGCTTCACGCATGTGACCGACGGTCTCTCCAAGACGATCTTGCTCGGCGAGCGGGCGACTGACTCGTTCATCGGGCCCATCACGGGCGGTGGTGCTAACAACGCAAGCGGTAACGCGGGCGGCGGAGTCCTGTTTCTGGGGACCGGAGTTCGACCGGCGAGCGGGAATTGGCCGCGTTACGGAGTGGGCTTCGGTGGGCTGAACCTCGCCAATCCGGGCGCGGCCGTAAGCATCAACACGTTGACGGGTGTCACGATCGCCTCCTCCTACTCGAGCATGCACCGCGGTGGAGGCTGCTTCGCCATGTGTGATGGCTCAGTGAAATTCCTGAGCGACGACGTGCAGTACGACAACACCGATAATGTCGACGACAAGATCGATCCGAGACCGTATGTCAACTCGGTGCTCGAGTATCTCGAGGCCCGCGATGACGGTGCTTCCTTCAGCGCACCATAGGAATCCGTGTTCGTGACCGTGGTTTTTCAAGTGCGGTCGTGGCGGCCGGGTCTTCTGGCCGCAGTCGTGCTCCTGTTCGCGACGGCCGGCTGCAGCAGGGGACCGTTCGCCACCGTACCCGTGGCCGGTCGGGTGACGTTCGATGGCGAGCCGGCCGCCCGCGTGACGGTGCTGTTCAGTCCGGTGCGACAGGGGGACTCCTTCAAGGCCGGTCCCTCTTCGATGGCCACCACCGATAGCGAGGGACGCTATCAGCTGATGGTGGCCCGGCGCGACGGCGGCAAGGGCGCCGTGCCAGGGACGCACCGTGTGGCATTCCAGGGTCTCGAGCAGTACGACGAGCTTTTCAAAGAAGCCAAGAATGCCTCGACTGTAAAGGCACCGACGGACGGCGAGGCCCCGCGGCCCGTCATTCCGGGGGATCTGCCAAGCGTCCGCATTCCAGCAAAGTATTCTCGCAAGCCCCTCGTATTCATCGTGCCCCCCCAGGGCACCGCCGAGGCTCACTTTGATCTCACGAGCCAGTGAGGTCCCATAACTCCCGACGTCGTGAGCGAAGCCCGCATGTCGCATGTTATGCGGCATGCAAACTGCACCTCGGCGGTAAAAATAAGATGAAATGAGGCAGGTTTCTATTGGCTCCATCACTTCCCCGAGAAAGGATGTTCCCATGCAGTGCTCATGGTTCGTGCGTGTGTCTGCCGCGATGGTCGCGGTCGCCGTTGTCGCTCCCGCCGCCCTTGCCGCCGACAAGAAGGCGCCCGATCCGGCCAAGGTGTTCGCCAAGAAAGATGCCAACAGCGACGGCTTTCTCACGCTCGATGAGTTCAAGGCCGGTCTCAAGGACACAGCCCTTGAGACCGCCGACAAGCGATTCAAGAGGAGAGATGCCAACGCTGACGGCAAGCTTTCGCTCGCAGAGTTCACGGCGGCCATCCCGGCGAAGAAGTAGCGCATGCCGCCTGACGGTGTGAGGCCACGGCGGCGCACCAGGGCTATTCCCAGCTTGCTGCCCCGTACGACCGCTGCAACCACATTCATCTCGAAAACGAACGGGGGAGCCGCATGGGCTCATGGTCACGTCGCTGTGAGTGGATCATCGCCCTTGGCGTGCTCGCATGGGCCGATGCACGTGGTGAGGGCAATGCTGCGTCAGCGGCGAATCCTCGTCCGCCGAACATCGTCGTCTTCCTCGCGGACGATCTGGGCGCCCGCGACCTCGGCTGCACCGGAAGCACGTTTCACCGCTCGCCGGCGATCGACGGCCTCGCCGCGGCCGGCATGCTCTTCACACGCGGCTATGCCGCGGCGCCCGTCTGTTCGCCGACGCGGGCCGCGCTCGTCACCGGCCGCCATCCGGCACGGGTGGGGATCACGAACTTCATCGGCGGCGAACGCCGTGGCCACCTGATTCCCGCCGAATACCTTCGGTCCCTGCCCGCGGCCGAGGTCACTGTTCCTGAACGGCTGCGGGAGTGCGGGTATGCGACCGGCATCTTCGGCAAGTGGCACCTTGGCCCCCCGGCCGACATCGAAACGCACGGATTCGATGCAACCGGCTCCACGCAGATCGCCCCCGGCAGCGGCCCCCCCGACGACCCGATGCATGCGCGGGCGATCGCGGCACAGGCGGCGGCGTTCATCGAGTCGCATGGCGACCGCCCGTTCTTTTGCTATGTTCCGATGCACTCCGTGCACGTGCCGCTCATCACGCGGCCGGAACTCGCCGCCGAGGAGGGGCGACGTGCGGTCCGCGTCGGTCCGCAGTTCGACGTGCCGCCCACGCCCCTCGGCGACCCGGCGACCCGCACCGTGCACAATCATCCGGTCTACGCGGGCATGATCCGCGAGATGGACGAGACGGTCGCGACGGTGCTGGCGGCGGTCGACAAGACCGGTCGGGCGGCTGACACGCTCGTCGTGTTCACGAGCGACAACGGTGGCCTCTCGACCGCGGAGGGGGCACCCACGTCGAATCTGCCGCTCCGCGCCGGCAAGGGATTCGTGTACGAGGGGGGCATCCGCGTGCCGCTGATCGTGCGCTGGCCGGGCGTCGTGCGGCCCGGCACGACGAGCGACGTGCCTGTCACCACGCTCGACATCGCGGCCACGTTGATCGACGTGGCCGGTATCCCGGGTCGCGATGACGCCCCGCTCGACGGCATGAGTCTGCGGCCGGTGCTCGAGGGCACCGAGCCGCCCGTCCCGCGCGATCTCGTCTGGCACTATCCACACTATTCCAACCAGGGCGGACGCCCGGCCGCAGCGCTCGTGTCGGGGAGCGAGAAGGTCGTCGAGCATTTCGAGGACGGCCGGGTCGAATTCTTCGACCTGGCGCACGACCCCGGTGAGCGTCACGACCTGGCCGGCGAGCGTCCCGAGCGGGCCGCGGAACTCAAGGCCCGGCTCGTGGCGTGGCGGAAACGCGTGGGAGCGACGCTGCCCGCCCCCAACCCCCAGCCGGTCGAGCCGTTCCCCCAGTGATGGAGCCAGTTGCCATCATCAGGATTGCCCTGCCAGCCGCTCGCCAGACGCACGCGCGTGTACTGGTCCGCGGTCGTCAGCATCCGGAACGAGGCGCCGTCCGCCGGCGGCTTCAATCGGTGCCGCCGGGAGCGAGGAGGTGGTGCTCCCGGTAGACTTCTTCGGCGGGGCGGCCGAACGTGAAGCCTGCGGGCGGAATTCCGGGCGGCACGAGATCGGCGGCCCATTCGGTCAGGTGCTTGTCGAGCCGCGCGACGACGTCGGGCCGGCTCGCCGCGAGGTCACGGGTCACAGTCTCGCCATCGGGCGTCGTGACGTCGAAGAGCATGGGCGGACGGTCGCCCAGGCGGATCAATTTGAAGGGCATCTCGAGCACCGCCGCGTGCTCGCGCCAGCGCCAGAACAGTCGCTCGTGCGGCGCGGCCGTGTTTTCGCCCGTGACGAAGGGCGTGAGATCGACGCCATCGAGCACGGGGTCCGCCGGTAGGCCCGCGGCGGCGGCGGCCGTGGCGGCCACGTCGAGGCTGCTGACGGGCTTGTCGAACACGACGCCCTTCGGCCAGCGGCCCGGCCAGGCGGCTACGAACGGAACGCGGATACCTCCCTCCGACACCATGCCCTTCCCGCCGACGAACGGCAGGTTGAGCGAGCCGTTCCAGCCGTTCCCGAGCGGCGCGCCGTTGTCGCTGATGAAGAAGATGAGCGTGTCCCGATCCGCCCCCATCGCCTTGAGTTTCTCGCGGATCAGGCCGAGCCCATCATCCATCGCCGCGATCATCGCTAGCGCCTGCCGGCGGGCGAGCGGCAGCGACTCAGGCGTGCGGCTAAACCACGGCTCGGGGGACTCGAGCGGCACGTGCGGGGCATACCAGGCGAGGTAGAGAAACCATGGCTTCTCGGGCGCCGCCGCCCGCCGGTCGAGGAACGAGAGCGCGGCCTCCGTCTGCACGACCACGCGAAAGCGGTCGTCCTTCACAATGTGCGGCGCGTCCGCATAGGGCGTGCCGTCGAGGGCGTGCGAGGCGTGAAACTGTTTCTTTTCACCGCGGAAATACTCGGTGAAGCCCTGGTGGTGCGGCAC
>Ga0214917_10004471_pt1 | contig 15513 bp, 15 predicted proteins | sample LL_1208_BB_MetaG_FD_177983 | JGI IMG/M metagenome (GOLD analysis project Ga0214917, IMG submission 177983) | Freshwater microbial communities from Lake Lanier, Atlanta, Georgia, United States - LL_1208_BB | ecosystem: Environmental > Aquatic > Freshwater > Lake | place: USA: Georgia | collected... | reverse complement strand
CTTCACAGATTCTTGCTAGATGTTGCAAGAGCGCTTTCCCGAAACCGCGGCCACGGAATTCGGGTTTGATAAACAAATCCTCAAGATAGATTCCATGCTTTCCTTGCCAGGTCGAATAATTCAGAAACCAAATCGCTATTCCAGCGATCTCACCATCAACTTCCACAAGGTCACAAAAAACGCGTGGTTCCTCGGCAAAAATCGTTTCTAGTAATTCTTTTTCTGTGGCTTCAACTTCATGAGGTGCTTTCTCATAATGCGCAAGATCATGGATGAGTTGTAACACGATTCCAACTTCTTCTCTTCGTGCCGCACGAATATTCATCATCGCTCCTCCCTGATGGAGTTCCCACCGTCGATCACAATCGCCTGACCAGTGATGTATGAAGCTTCGGTAGAAGCTAAATAGGCAACAAGTGATGCGACTTCATCAGGCGTCCCGCCGCGCCCCAGCGGAACTGAAGCACCGTTTGCTTTCTCATTATCCAAAATAGCATCCGTATGAATCCAGCCTGGTAAGACCGCGTTGCATGTAATTCCATTTTTTGCTTCATCTAAGGCAATCGACTTCGTCAATCCAACCATCGCTGCTTTCGCCGCCGCGTAAATAGGTTGGTGCTTCATCGCCATTACATGACCAGTGACGCTACTGATCATGATGATCCGCCCACTCTTTGAGCGACGTAGATGCGGCAGAAGATATTTCGTCACCAAGAAAGTTGTATCCATATTTCGTGACATTCCACGATGCCAATCATCGAGCGACATAGTGGCAACATCATTAGATTCACTTGATTGTGCAGGGCTGGAAACACTTGTCATTCCTGCGTTATTAACCAAAATATCGAGGCTGGAGATTTCTTGAACTAGCGCTTTAACTTCTATCTCTTTCGTTAGATCAGCTACAAAGCCCGTCGCGCCAATCTCCTTCGCACGCTCATGAATTCGATTGGTAGTGGAGGTAATGACAATTTCGGCACCTAATTCGCGAAGTGCCCGGGCAGTTGCAAAACCAATTCCGTTGGCTGAACCAGCGCCGGTGACGAGCGCTTTCTTTCCAGCGAGGGAGAACATTCCTCTACTTTAGCGACCCTTCAGTCAATCCAGCCACTACCTGACGATTGAATATCACATAGATGGCAACCATGGGAATCGTGATTATTGTTAAAGCTGCAAAAAGCATTTGATAATCCGTCACATATTTCTGAGAGAAAGTGAGCAATCCACTCGGTATGGTCTTCAAATCTTCACGTTGAATATAAATAATTGCAAGTAAGAATTCGTTCCATGCGCTTAGTATCGAGAATACTGCGACAGTTGCAATTCCTGGCTTCAACAAAGGGAGGACTATTCGGAAAAAGGTTTGTATGTCACTGCAACCATCAATTCTCGCAGCTTCGAAAACTTCTTTCGGCATAGACTCCAGATACGCTTTAAGTAACCAAGTTGCTAACGCCATCCCCATTCCAGCGTATGGAAGTATGAGAGCGATTCGCGTGTCCTTTAATTGAAGAAACTCAATCAGTTGGTTCTGCGCAATGAAATAAGACTGGATTGGCACTATCAACCCAACTGTGAGAAGACCAAGCCACAATCGCTTACCTATAAAAGTCAATCTACTGAATGCAAAAGCGGCCATAGCTGCACTTAAGAGAATCAAAGAAGTTGAACAAAAAGTTGTAATTGCACTATTTAGCATTAATTTATCCAACATCGCCGCCCTGAATGCACGCGGAAATACCGAAAGGTCAATCTGCTTTGGTAGTCCCAATGGATCTTGAAATATTTCACCATTACTTTTGAATGCAGACATAATCATCCAAAACAATGGAAGTACGTAAAATGCCGAATAGAGTGAAAGTGAAGTGTGAAAGAAAATTGACTTCCTCAAACGATTAGTATTCAAGAGAATTCTCGTTTTGCTTTCGGATTTTTGTGAAGATAAATCCAACAACTAAGACAATTAAAGTCACCACAATGGCCAAGGCCGATCCGTATCCTATTTCTTGATCTCTAAAAACGCTTCTCACCATGTATGTGGTTGGAACTTCTGTTGTGTAATAGGGGCCCCCTCCGGTCATTACGTAAAAGAGATCAAACCCTTGGATACCGCCCGTTATGCAGAGCAGCGCTGAGACTTGATTTACACTCTTGATCATCGGCACTTTAATTCGCCAGAACAATATTCTCTCTGATGCGCCATCAAGGGCGGCCGATTCAATGATGTCACGCGGAATTCTCTGTAATCCTGCGGTAAAGATTGCCAAGTAAAAACCGGAATAGACCCAACCAGATACAAAACAAATGGATAGCAAAGCAGTGCGGGTGTCGCCGAGCCAAACTTGACTAAAGTTTTCTCCACCCAATTTTCGTACAATCGCATTAATCAACCCGAAGTCTGGGTTATAGATGAAGCGCCATAGTACTGAGACAACAACCATTGGAAGCATTACCGGCACAAACAGTGCGACTCGATAAATAGTGGTGGATTTTCGAGAGCTGAGCGCACCCGCAAGGATCAATCCAACAAGAACTTCAAGTATCAGCGTTGCCGCTATGTATACACCAACATTGGTAAATGACTTAATAAAAACTGAATCTGTAATTGCCCTTTGGTAATTATCGAACCCTGCAAAAGAGGGCGTCCCAAAGCCATTCCAGCGCGTGACACTCAGTCCGATTGTTCCTAGTAAAGGAAGAAGAACTACCAAGCAGAATATTGATAATGCGGGGCCGACAAGTAAAAGAGGAGTCCAACGTGAAGATGGCTTCATGTTGAACTCCTCTCGCTACTTTCGTGGGTACTTAACTTGGACTAACTCTTTCCGATCTTGGCTTGCGCTTCATCTAAAGCATCTTTTGGAGATTTCACTCCATCAAGTACTTGAGATGTCGCAAGATTGAGTGCATCCGCGATTTTCAGCTGATACCCGGTATCGGGAGGAGCAACAATTGGCGCTCCGGATCGGATCAGTTTTCCAAGTTTGACTTGCAAAGGATCCAACTGTTCTGCCATCGCTGTCTTAGTCACAGGAGAACTTCCCTGCTTTTGCCATGCCGCAGTAATTTCATCTGAGAAGAATCCTTCAAAGAATTCAATGGCTTTATCAATCTTGGACGATTTTCCGTTAATAACGTAACCGACGGTGACGCCGATAACGCTCGATTGATCACCTTTTCCGCCGGAGATAGGTGGGATATTGAAGAAATCCATCTTCTTTGCTGGAGCCTCATCCTTCTGAGTTCCAACAATCCACGAACCAATCGGAAGCATTGCCGCTTCACCTTTAAAGAAGAGTGTGTATCCCTCGTTATCAGCGATGCTATTTGCGGATGCATTTACATAGCCTTTCTTCTTCAAATCAACAACTATCTTCATTGCTTCCACCAATTCTGGAGAATTCATTGGAGTTTGAAGCGTCATGATTTCGTGGTACATCTTCTCGCCGATAATTCGCGAATAGATGTGTGCAAACCAGTTACCGGCGACCCAAAGGTCTTTATTTCCAACGGAAAACGGTGTGATACCAGCAGCCTTTAGCTTGTCACAGATTGCCAAAAGTTCTTCCCATGTTGTGGGTGGAGTCAAACCATATTTCGCAAAGACATCCTTGTCATACCAGATGACATTTGTTACGTCTTGGCCTGTTGGCAACAAGACGATTTTTCCATTGACGGAACCGGCTTTGAATACAGATGGGTCAAAGAGTGACGCGAGTTTTGATGACTCAATCTTGTCATTCAATTCTGCTGCGAAGCCATCTTTGTGACGCTGGACGATTCGATCTCCCGCCCACTCGTAATAGATGTCTGGTGGATTGCTGCCAGTTAATTGGTTTGGTAAACCGACAGTTTCATAAAGATCGTCATCTTGGATGACAAATTGGACATCCCATCCTGGATTCTTTGACTTGAAAATCTCTGCTGCTTGAGCCCAGACTTTATCGCCAGTTTCACCTTGAGGGATTGTCGAGATTCTCAAAACCTTATCTGACGAATCAGAGCCAGATTTTGAGCATGAACTTAAAGGTACGATTGCTAGAGCTGTGATGACAAGCCCAGAAATCAATCTCCTCCAACTTCGTTGTGAATTTCTCATACTCGTTCTCCTTTTATTTATTCCCTATCAGCAATTTCTGCTGCTAACTCCCCAACGAAAAGAATGAAACTTCCTCCGAAGAGTTTCGTTTGATTCTCTGATAGGGAATTCCATATACCCCAGAGACGATCTCGACTTCCAGCCGGTGCAGACAGGCGCCCGTCACTCCTGGGTTGAGTTGTCTTCAAAATTTCAATAATTCCACTCAGCGCTCTTTCACCATCACTATATTTCTGAATCCATGGAAGGGCTTCTTCTCGCCACTTAGGCATAGAGAAAGATGCACTTTGGATTACATCAAGGTCACTACGCATTTCAAGCACGGCTTCTGAAAGTATTGAAACTCCCTCTTGCATCGAAGACGTACGCCAGGCGTATTTGGCTTTATCCAACATCTCAGAGAATTCAGGAGCCTGTGCTTGCGCAAGACAAGATCCAAATGAGCATCTAAATACTCTGCTTATGGCTTCTCGATCGCGAGGGTTATCTACAAGACGTTTCATAACGGAGAGCCAAGAATTGTTAGAATCGTAATTTCTAGAATCCCAAAGGTAATCACCGAAAGTTCCGATTGCAATGAGAGAAAGTTCAAATCGATCCATTGGATTGGCGAGTAACCCGGCACAGTGATCACCAAGATCTTTGTCACGGCCTGTTATCGGCCCAACATGTAATTCATGAATCATCTCAACGTCATTAACCGGGTAATTATCCCAATAGAAAGGTTCTTTTGAAGTGAATTCCTTAAACTTAATTGCGTCGAAAGTATCCAAATACTCTGAACAGATTTGTCGTCCTGTCCACATCAAATCAATATCTCCGTTTAAGGAATTCCCAAGAGTGACAATATAAGGCTCAGATCCTCGCCCTCGATATACTAATGGGCAGACAGTAAGTCGAATATCTGAATCGATTTGTTTTAGTTGAGCATTGATTGCGTTCGCATAAGAAGCGTGAGCATCTGCAATAGTCGGGTATTTTTCTATATCAGCGGGATGTTGCAACTCCCATGGAATATCGTCAACAAGAAGCCCGAAATGACGTATGCCTATCGAATACAACTGTTCATATCTTGTCATTACAGCTTGCACATCTTTTGGATTTGAATACTCCACCGTAAGTCCTGGCGAAAGTGACACAGAAAGCTGAATCGCGTTGAAAGATGCGCGCTCTTGAATTTCTGACACTTTGAGGAGGAACTCATCGCCAAAAGGAACTCGCCAATCAAACCTTTGCCAAGGATCATCTTTAGGAGCCAACATAAAGTGATTCATATTGCAGTCCGCATAGAAATCGATGCCCTTGAGTCTCTGTTCGTGAGTCCACGGTTTACCGTAGAACCCTTCGATTACGCCTCTAATCTTGAAAGAAGCTTCATGGTGGAATTCGCATTCAAGTAGAGGACCCTTTAGCCATTTTCCTAGCATGTTCAATGAAGCTCGCAGGGCTGCGGAAGAGTTGTTCTTGCAAACGAAATTCCATTGGAGCCCATCTCGACTGATTTTCACTTCGTATCTATCTTTTGATGAGAAAGATGCGCTTTCAGAAAAGACTGTCATTTCTACTGGACTATTCAATAAATTGTGGATTGAGAGAAAATATTGAATTATTGAATTTGCATTAGTTGAACTACCTTCTGCAATTTTGATCGGGCTCATAGGATTTTGACAACCTTACGTAACTCTTCGACCAATTCTGAATTGTGTTTTTCGCCTTCTGTTGTGTTACTACTTGCAAAAATTGTGGGTTTTATGCCTTGATCTATTAGCAGCTCGGTTGCCCGCACAGCGATAGCATTGACTATCGCCGTTCCGATGACAGATGACGTAGGTCCAACTTTAGTCTCCAAACCTGAGATTGAGATGGATGCGTCACCTAAAACGCCATGATTGTCGAGAACGATGTCTGCCAAATTATGCAGTTTGACTCCATCAACTCGAGCGCCAGACGATGTTGCATGATTGAGGCTAGTAACCGCAATCAAAGTAAGCCCTTTAGCTTTCACTATCTTTGCCATCTCTTCAATGACTGCATTTCCGCCAGAGTTAGAAGCCAAGATGAAGATATCTGCCTTACCAATCTCTTGTTTTTCCAGAATCTGCGAGGCTAATCCAGGAGTACGTTCATATTCTGTGCTCTTGGAAGCACTGAGGTGCAGCATCAAATCTGCCTCTAAAATAGGATTGATGTTCCCCAGTCCGCCAGCCCTGTAGAACAATTCTTCCGCGAGCATGTGCGAATGTCCGGTTCCAAAAACATGCACCATCCCGCCCTTGGCAATGCAGCCAGCAACAGCTTGTGCGGCTCTTTCGAGAGAATCTGCAGATTCACTTCTGACCTGTTCCAATAATCTTTCGAGATTTCTCAAGTATGCAGCCAAAGTACTCATGATGCTCCTCGCGCGAGATTAGGACTTAATGCTTTCAAAGTTGATGATGACTGACGAGATGTTGCATCGAGTTGAACTTCATACCTATCGCCGCGATAGATACACCTCGCATACATAATGACTCTTCCGTGTTGATCCTTATCTATCATGTCAACTTGCAAACACGGTTTGTTCTGCGAAATTCCAAGCAGATTGGCGTTAGTTTTTGATACTGATATTGAAGAAATTGTTGATTTTGCTTCCATGACTCTCACGCCGTAATTCTTTTGCAGCGCTTGGTACAGAGATTCTTGAAAATCCGATTCTTGCAACTTCGGAATCAATTCCACGGGAATGGCGAGTGTCTCTAGGGCGATTGCTTGGTCGTCTGCAAGTCTCAATCGGGTGCAGACAAAAATCTCGGTGCCTACATGGATACCCAATTTCCGTGCCATCAATTGAGTAGATTTTGAACGACGGAATGAGATTATGCGACTTCCAGGACGAATTCCCCTACGGCTCATTTCATCTGAAAAAGAAGCTAAGCGAAATTCGGCTGCAACAATCGGACGGCGCGCATAGGTGCCCGATCCTGGTCTGCGCTCTAAAAAACCGTCAGCAATCAAACCCTCAATTGCCCGCCGGAGAGTCATTCGAGCAACGCCGATTCTTCGCGCCAGCTCCCGTTCTCCAGGTAAGCGCTCGCCTACGCGCAAGATTTCTAGGATTTCAATAATCTGTTCAAGTGCGCGGGATACAGCAGAATCGGAATTGTTCTCGTGTGCCTCACGCATTTCGGCAGATTAGACCTACGAGGGTTGAAAGGGAAGATTCTTCCTATAGATTTTGTAGACCGGTTTACTGACCTCCTTTTGATGACTATCAAGAATTTGGGGGTAAAAGCGCCATTTGTCGCCACAAATTCGCGAATATGGTCTTTATTAGATAAACCCAGGGAATAGACCGGTCTGGTTCTGAGAAGTAAACGAGTTCAAAACTCTTTCATTTTCAACTTTTTCCGTACAGCATATCCTTGTGAAAATCAGAAATGTCACCATGGAAGATATCCCAGGTCTTTATGACGTATGCCTGAAGACCGGAGATTCTGGAAATGATGCATCCCTTCTTTATGAGAATAAGAATTTACTCGGTGAGATTTTTGTGGGTCCATACGTAAAGTTCAATTCAGATTCCTCCTTTGCTCTCATTGATGAGTCAGGATCTATTTCAGGATATTCACTATCAACACTTGATACATTGCAATTTCAAAAAATGTGCGCTCGTGAATGGTGGCCGGAAATTCAAAGTAGATATCAAGAACCTTCGATTGCCTCTCGAGACGTTTGGACGCTTGATGATCATCTAATGTATGAGATATTTCATCCAACACCTTCGCCAACTGAAGTTCTTGATCTCTATCCCTCACATGGACACATTGACCTCAAACCACATATGCAAGGTAAAGGTTGGGGTAAACAAATGATGGAAGCTATCGATAACGCTTTGATGCGGTCTGGTTCACCTGGTATGCATCTACGAGTATCGAATGTGAATTATCGAGCTTTGGGTTTTTATGCCAAACTTGGGTATCCAGAGATTATGCGTCGAGGAAATGAAGTAATTGTTGGTAAGCGATATAAATGAAAGATTTTCTGTGGGGTGTTGCGACGTCGTCTTACCAAATTGAAGGTGCGGCAACACAAGATGGAAGAGGTCCATCAATTTGGGACACTTTTTGTCGAGTTCCTGGAAAAGTCGCCAACGGAGACAACGGTGATGTCGCATGTGATCACTATCATCGCTACCAAGAAGATCTTGATTTGATTAAGTGGATGGGCGTTGATGCCTATCGCTTCTCCGTTGCGTGGCCCCGAGTAATCCCATCGGGTATCGGCACCATAAACAAAGCAGGATTGGATTTTTACGATCGGTTAGTCGATGCTGCTTTAGAGCGTCAGATTGAACCTTGGTTGACGCTCTATCACTGGGATTTGCCACAAGCGCTGCAAGATAAAGGTGGATGGAACAATCGCGAGATTGTTCATTGGTTTGAAGAATATTCAGATGTCATGACTGCTCGCTTGGGAGACCGAGTCAAGAATTGGATGACATTAAATGAACCTCTATGCAGCGCATGGATTGGACACCTCTACGGTGCAATGGCGCCAGGTATCGAGAATCTTCAGACTGCTCTAAATGCCTCGCATCATCTCCTCATGGCACATGGAGCTGCTAGCAAGATCATCCGTTCGAATATCAGCGATGCCAAAGTTGGAATCGTTGTTAATGTGACGCCTGCGGTTCCAGCGACTGATTCCGAGGCTGATAAACGTGCAGCAAAACTTGCAGATGGATTTGATAACCGCTGGTTTCTCAATCCAGTATTTGGCCAACCGTATCCGGAAGATGTGCTCGAGGTCCTTGGGAAATCTCCTGATATACAGAGCGGCGATATGACTCTTATAAACCAACCAATGGATTTCCTTGGCGTAAATTTCTATTTTCGTCAGACAATCTCAGCGGAACCGTCCGGCGCCCCGTTGCCGATAAGAGGCGTTCGCCGCGAGAACGTGAAACGTACTGCCATGGATTGGGAGGTTCATGCACCTGCATTTGAAGAGATCCTGACTCGCATCAACGTAGATTACAAACCAGAATCTATGTACATCACCGAAAACGGATCTGCCTGGGATGATGTATTTGAGAATGGAGAAGTCAACGATTCTGAGAGAATCGAGTATCTCCAAACACACCTAGACGCAATGTTTGAAGCTAAGGCGAAAGGCGCACCAATTCGAGGCTATTTCGCTTGGAGCTTTATGGACAATTTTGAATGGGCATACGGATACGACAAACGATTTGGATTGGTATACGTTGATTACAAGACGCAGAAACGAATCCCGAAGAAAAGTGCTCACTACTACCGCGATCTACTCCTTAACCGCCCCACTCGATAGCCCTGCTACTAGCCATCTTTGAATGACCACGGTCAACGCAACTATTGGCACAAGAGCAACAGTCGCTGCTGCGGCCATCGGGCCCCAATCCAAGGTTCTATTGCTGATAAAGCTCGCCACAAGGACCGGCAGAGTCTTTGCATTTTCTCCCGCCATAATCACCGGAATTAAGAATTCATTCCACGACAAAAGTGAGACAAATATTCCGGTTGCCACCAAACCTGGCGCAGCTAAAGGCAAGATAATTTGCGTGAACATTCGATAACTTGAAGCACCATCAACTCGCGCTGACTCCTCAACTTCGATTGGAATCTGCTCGAAGAAACTCATCAGCAGCCAGATTGCAAAAGGAATATTGAATCCGGCGTAAATAAGAATAAGAGCAAGTTTGGAATCATATAAACCGAAGTAACTACTGAGCTTATAGATTGGTAAAAGTAATACGATTCCCGGTAGCGCTCGCACCGCAATCATCATTCCATCTAAAGCGCTACGTCCGCGGAATCTAGGTTTGCGCGCGAAAGCGTAAGCAGCAAGACTTCCAACCACTAAACAGAGCGCAGTACTACCTATCGTTATCACGATGCTATTGAGGTAAATACCCCAGAAAGCATCAAGTGAGAAAAGTGATGTGTAATTCTTGCCCGTCGGCGTAAAGTTAAAGAATTTCGGCGGCAATGTATATGTATCGACACGATTCTTGATTGATGTCGAGATAGTCCAAAAAAGTGGAAATAGAGAGACGAAAGATCCAACACCGAGTAAGGTGTAGGCAAGGAATCTCTTGATCTTCATCGCACGCCTCTGGAAGCTTTTCGCCACAACAAATAAACTGGCATTGTTACCAAGGCAATCAAGACGCCCAGAGCGGCGGCGCGAGATAACTCTAGGAAAGTAAATCCAGTCTTGTACGCCCACAACCCCAATGTTGTAGTCGAATTGCCTGGCCCACCTCGAGTGAGGATAAATAAGGTGTCAAAAAGCTTGAGAAAGTCCATGATTTTGATCATCGTGACTACTAGAAGTGTCGGCGTTATTAACGGGAGCGTGAGACGACGGAAAATTTGAGCTGGCGATGCTCCGTCAACGCGCGCTGCTTCGTACAAGGATGGCGAAATAGCAGTCAACGCCGCTAACACTAGAAGCATGACAAAGGGAACAGACTGCCAAGAATCAACGATGATTACTGCAAAAAGTGCACTTGTTTGTGAGCCGAGCCAATTCACTTTATCGACACCAAACAAACTCAGAGCCCAATTGATGACACCCAGATCAGTATCAAACATAAATCGATACGTGAGTCCAACTGCAACAGGTGTCAACAGCATGGGAGTGATAAGTATTGATCGAAAAACTTTTGTACCACGAAGATTTTCATGAAGAGCAAGTGCAAGAACAATTCCTAAGGGAATCTGAAGTATTAAGCCAAAAAAAGTAATGATAAGAGTTATGCGAAAAGTCGACCATGTTTCTGGCGCAGTAAGCGCCATTTGATAATTATCCAATCCGACAAAAGAAGGGGGAAGAAAAGAGGATAGATTGATGTTTTGAAAAGATATGTAGATTCCGTATGCGAATGGAACAAGAATGGTTATCAACAACAAGGACCAAGTGGGAATCGTGAAATGCGCAACGGGACGAAGATTCTTACGCTTCATCAGAGTACGAGGCCCGGTCACGTGATCATTCTCAATCACTGTGAGCCGGACCTCGTTCCTTGTCTATTGGAAGTAAATGATTTAGCTCTTAGGTTCCTTTGCAAGAATTGGTTTGAGCTTGTCATTTAACGCATCTAAAGCTGATTGCGTTTTTTGTTTTCCAGTCAGAACCTGAGTAACAGCTTCAATCGCTGCTACTTCAAACTCGGGCCAGACTGCGATTTGCGGATATCTTTCGATTCGAGATATGGCTGGAATCTCGAGTTGTGGCAGATATGGATTCTTGGCGACAAGGTCCATGTTGCTGATAATCGATTTACGGCCTATGGCAGCTGCTCCGGACTCTAGATACTTCACAGAATTGGTCTTGCCAAGAACATATTCCAAGAATTTCCATGCTGCATCAGGATTCTTTGCATCGGCTGGAATTCCAATATTCCAACCCGCAAGGTGCGTGATATCGGCTGCACCTTTAGGCATTGGCGCAGTGCCAATCTTTCCAGCGTTCTTATTTATCTTAGGATCAAGCGCCATTCCGTAGTAACCGGAGTAATTCAACATTGCTCCGATGTCCTCACCAAGGAACTTGCTTGTGGTGTCATCACCACTCGCAGTAATTGCGCCCTTTGGCGAAACTTCAAGAAGTTTCTTGAGGTAGTCAGTTGCAGCTACCGCTTCCTTGGAATTTACAGTTGGATTCAAGTTTCCGTCGTATAGCGATCCACCAAATGACCAAACAAGTGTCATCCACCACCATGAAACATTTGGACCAAAGCCCATGATCTGTCCGCCGTAGCCGGCAGCTTGGACTTTCTTGGCGTTGTCATAGTACTCATCCCATGTCGTAGCAGGTTTGAGTCCCAACTTCTCGTAAAGATCTGTGCGATACCACTGGATCATCGGCTCTGTGCTGAGAGTCAGACCGAGCGTTTCACCATCACATTTTCCATAATCTTGTTGTCCCTGACCGAAGTCATTGATGTCATACTCGGCCGAATCTTTGATGTAGCTATCAAGAGGCTTCATCGCCTTTGCTTGACAGAATGGTGCAAGGAATGAATTATCAAATTGTGCAATGTCGTAAGCACCCGCTTTTTGGTTGTAACTCAGCAATTGCTTCTGGTGAGCTTCGCCATAAGGTGTTTCTGAAACATTGACCTTGATTCCAGTCTCTTTTTCAAAATCTGGAATGAAACTTTGAATAGATGTCGATGAAGGGCTAGGAATCAAGAAGACATTTATCTCTCCTCCGACTTCGCCACCACCCGACTCCGAGCTACTTCCGCAGGCGCTCAATGTGAGCGCGACAACTGCAGCGAGAGCGATTGTCTGTAACTTTCTTCCTTTAGTCACGTGACTTCCTTTCATACTTTTTTTCAAACAAGGGGAGCTACCCCTAGTCGCATAAAAGTACCCAGCATCTATTGATTTGATAAGGGTTTCCCAGAAGAATTTCATAACATGTTCATACCAACCCTGGCCTGCTGAAAAGTGCCATAATGAAAAAAGTGCTCGCTGCTCCAGACACGGATCAGAGAACTGGTCTAGTCGTTGTTGCTCATGCGGACGATGTGGTTCTATTTTGTGGAGCTACAGTCCTTACGCTCGTCGATTCAGGATGGAAAATCCATGTTATCCGAGTGACGGACGATCGTTGGGATAGTTGGGGATTGGACGAAAAAGACACCATCGAACGAAATCGAGTCGAGTTTAAGAGCGCGATGAGCCAACTCGGGGTTGCTGAAATTCACGAGCTCAATCACGCAACAGATTGTCTCGGCGATACCAGCGAAGTTGAACTTCGTAATCAGATTGTCACGGTTATTCGCAAAGTTAAGCCTTACCTAGTCATGACTTTCGATCCTAACTCGGTTAAGTATGAAGATAACGAGGATCACAGAGTCGTATCACTTGCAACAAATGAGGCATGTTGGACCGCAGGTTTTGATAAACATCCAGATGGTCGAGTAGACCAGTTACGTACCCACTTACCTATTGAACGATGGTATTTTGGACGCAATGTTGTAGAGGTGACTCACTCTCTTTCGGTTGCACCGTTTCGAGAGAGATTGATAAACGTCATTTCTCACCACAAGACCATGTTGCTCAATATGGTTGCTCAGCTTGATATTCAAGCGCGTTTCATGGGATTTTCATTGGGTCGACTTCATGAGGAAGTTTCTCAGAATCCCAGAGCATTCGCTGAATTGATAGTTGATTCAAAAGAAGTCCAAGAATTAAGAGTGATTGATGCGAGCCGCATTAATGCTCTGATTACCAGATTTGGAGAGAATTTATGACTTTCAAAGCCCAGGGATTCAATGTCACATACGGCAACAACATTGCAGCTGATGCGGTCAACAATATCGGCGACTACTTGCTCGTGACACAACCTGAACCATGGGCTGTCATAGAGAAAGATGTTGTGAATAAACCTTCGGTGATTGTGCAATCTGGAGATCTCTCGCCAGAAAATCTTGATCGCCTTGCGGCGGAAGCACCGAACATTACAGTTGTCGGACTTGGTGGCGGTAGTGCGATGGACACTGCAAAGTGGATTCATTGGCGTAGGTCTTTGCCTTTGATACAACTTCCTTCACTCCCAAGCGTCGATGCCTGCTTTACTCGAATGTCTGCACTGCGCGACAAAGGCGGAGTTCGTTACGAAGGTGACGCAGTGCCAGAGATGGTTTACGTAGACTTTGAACTTTTCCGCGCCGCACCGCGTTCGATGGTCACAAGCGGAATTGGCGATGTTCTCTCCTGTCACACCGCTTGGTATGACTGGAAATTCGCGGCAGAAAATGGAAAAGATGAATTTGGTTGGAACCCTGAGATGCCAAAGATTTCTCAGTTGTATCTCGATGAACTTTATGACTGCGCTCCAGGTATCGCCGAGCTGACTGATGATGGACTTCAAAGACTAATGGAGCTCCATCGGGATATCGGCTGGCGTTGCCATGAGATGAAACATGCCAGATTTGAAGAGGGCTCTGAACACTTCTTTGCCTATACATTTGAGGAGGTCACCGGAAGAACTATTCTTCACGGCGAGCTCGTCAGTATGGGTGTCCTACTTATGTCTTACTTTCAAGACAATAGTCATGAACGTGCACGCGAAACCATCAAGCGCGCGAATACTAGACATAGGCTCGAAGATTTAGGAGTGAAAAAAGAAGAAGTCCTCGAGAGTCTGCGTCGTCTCCCAACATTTACGGTTGAGCAGAATCATTGGTACTCACATGCACGATTAATCCAACCAAACCAATTAGACGAAGATGAGGTTCTCGGACTGCTTAATTGGTAGTTCGCAAATCTTCTACAGCAAAGCGAGCAGCTTCAAACGATAAATCTTCGCTTGAAATCTCGATTGTTGTACTGAGAATTCTCTCCATTTCATCTACAAGCTTTCGTGATGAACGAGCAATTCCTCCACCAAACACGACTGGTCCTGTGTCTGATCTCAGAATTGAGCGGGTCCGAGTGACAAGAGTAGCTAAATGCTGCGCTGCACTAAGAATAATGGCGATTGCTTTCTTATCTCCACTTTCTGCTAACTCAATAACGCTCTTCGCTAAAGATGCGATGTGACTACGATGTCTTGCATAAACAATTTCTTTGATCTGGCTGTATGTGGGTGCTTCATCACGGGCGACAACTATCTCGCCAAGTCGTGAGTCATGAACTCCAAGCTCTAGCTCGAAGAGAATCTCACGTAGCGCAGAGATAGCGATCCAATATCCCGCACCCTCATCGCCCAATAGATATCCCCAGCCACCAACAGTGCGATGTCTTTTTTGTTTATCTTGATATACAGAGATAGAGCCAGTACCAGCATAAACATACACACCATTAGGATCATGAACATTTGCTCTGTAGCCAAGAGAAACATCCATCACAACCTTGATAGTTGATTCTGGAAAAAAGGAAGAAATGATGTCAGCGATGGCTTGATTCTCTTCAGGAAAGTCGGAAGCCCCGGTTACTCCCGCGTAAATTGCGGTAATTGTTTGCGGAATCTGCGTATCCAAATCCGTTAAAAAAGAAATCCAGTTATCGCGAGACTCCTCTCGATAAAGATGCCCATCGACTGGAACACCCCGACCCCGCTGAACTTGAGTACCTGACTCATCTACTAATGCCCACTTCGTTGATGAGGATCCAGCATCAATGCCTAAGAAGTATTGTGACATTATCGTCCAAAATCATCTTCGACACGTTCGATGTCGTCTTCGCCGAAATAAGTACCGGTTTGAACTTCTACGAAAACTACATCCGTGGTTCCAACATTGTGAATGCGATGTAAGACGCCGATTCCAAAGTCAACTGAATCTCCCGGTCCTAAACGCGAAACTTTTCCATCAATCGTCACATCTGCTTCGCCAGAAACTATGAACCAATGTTCAGCGCGTTTTTGGTGGCGTTGGTAGG
>Ga0214917_10004469_pt1 | contig 15523 bp, 26 predicted proteins | sample LL_1208_BB_MetaG_FD_177983 | JGI IMG/M metagenome (GOLD analysis project Ga0214917, IMG submission 177983) | Freshwater microbial communities from Lake Lanier, Atlanta, Georgia, United States - LL_1208_BB | ecosystem: Environmental > Aquatic > Freshwater > Lake | place: USA: Georgia | collected... | reverse complement strand
GTAGCCTTGTGGCTAAAAAAACGCCCACCTTTAGAGCTATTACATGACTTACACATAGCACGTAGATTATCTGGACTCCACATATCGCCACCTTTCACGCGTGGAATGATGTGATCTACTGTGTGTGCAGGCTTATGGCAAACAGCACACTGCCAACCATCACGATCTAATATGGTAATGCGTAGCTTTTTCCACTTACCACTGCCTATCTCACGTTCACTCAATGCCAGCCCTTAATCTTGTAATGAGCTAAAGCTTTACACATAGATCCATATCTATTTAGATTGTACTTGATACCCCACTCTACTTGCTTATAACCATCAACTGTTTGTAAGTATTTAGATTTACCTTGTGGTATGCCATAGTGTGATCCATTCCTGGCATTAGGATTCCATCTTGATTCTCTAAAATATAAGTAATCTAAACAATAGAACTCATCTAAGTTATTAAGCTGTATGAAAGCCCATTGTCTGTAGTTATCAGTGTTATCAGCTGCAACGGAATAAGTCTTTTCAAAGCAAATGACTTCTAAGAATAGAAGGGTGGCAACTAGCGTGCACCTCGCGAGCGACCCCTGCAGGGGCTCGCGTTTCGGCTTTGATAGCCGATGCGATCTAGAGCGTAGCATATGAAGTCAAATCAATCAGCATAACCGCAGGTCAGACGGCAAGTCATAATGCGTAGATCATCGGTGTCAATCCAAGTCTGATCATAACCAGCCATCATTATTTCGCTCCAATCAATTGGCAAGTGTGGCAGTCCACGGCTAGAAACTTCCATCCACCACACTTATCACATCTGCATATATCACTGTCAGGAATATGCAAAGCTTCAGCTATATTTTTGATACCCACGCATCCGCAGGACATGCACTGGTACGCCTTAAAGCCTTCGGGCGTATCTAATTGCTCAAGCCATAAAAACTCTGTTTTAGCTTTACAGCCATTACATTTGAATTGTGGGTACATTATGATAATATCCTTATTGCCTACATTGGCATTGAGTACAAATCAAGTAATTACCACTATGTATTAACCTGTCGTCATTACAAGCTATACATAAGTCAGTAGATGGTATGAACTTTACCTGGTCGTTTTCCATTCGCTCCAGGTAAGGTCCACCTCTTAGTATTTCTACATATCCCATTTATTCACCCCCTTTACCTTCTTCTGAATCATCGGGCCAATACCATGTGCCTGCAGCTGTAAGTTTTGCCCATTTTGCATCACATTGTTCGGTTTTAGGGGCTATGCATACATAACCTGCATAAGGTTTATTGGTGGCTTTGGCAATGCCTTCTTTTTTCACCATATCACCATGCCGGCAAGTAAAACCAACATCAACCACTTCACCAATTTCTGCAACACTTTCGCCGATAGACCAAACAACAGGAACAGGCTCGTTGCTATTATCTTTAGATTGTGTGTCCACAATATGTAACGCCATCTCCATCGCAGCTGATTTAGATCCTGGTGCACCGTATTTAGGTTTGAAAGATGCAACTTTGCTCATCTCTTCTCTTGATGCTCTTTTGCCTTTAGCTGCATAACCAGCATTTGCAAGTGCTCTGCCGATCGCTGAAGTCTCGCAGTTTTCCAGTGCAGATGTTGAATTAACACCGCGATCAGAAACGCTCTCACTAGCAAGGCCGGTCGCGTACGCTTTTGCGTCTGCTTCCGTCCTAAATAATTCAGCACTAACAATGTATCTAGTGTCTGAGGCCTGTTCAATCTTTGTTGCCACTCTTCCATCTGGATAATCCTTCCACCATTTTTCTAGTCGACTCTCGACTGTCTCGTAATCTTCTAAATTAAATGCCATTACTCACCAGCTCTCCACTCATATTCATTGTCCTTTTCGGCTTCGATACACATTTTGTATATTGCCATGTATGCACAGATGTCCACGATACTGTCTTCGTGTCCAGGAGATTCTGCCAACCGTGAGATTTTTTGTAAAACATTGATAATTGGAATGTCGTGAGGCATGATCGGATAGTCAATATATGCACTAACTGATTTTGCGATTCGTTCCATGTTATAGATTGCGTGGCCATAGACGACCCCACGTTCATGGACAATTGCTGTTGCATTATTAAACAGCTTCTCAGTTGATGTCGGCATCAGTTTTATTCTGAATCATCCGGCGGTGCATGTCCCAACCATCTTTACGGCCTCGCCAATAATGTGTTTGTTTTGCGTTTTCATATATTCCATAAGCCCAGATGATTGCAACCATACTTGCAACCCATAACAGGCCAGCTTCTTTTAGTGTCATATAGCCCTATCTATGCACACATATTTTGTGGCATAGCAATAGTGTTGCACCTGTGTATGACTTTGTGGATTATTTAGGGCTTGGTTTGTATAACGATTAGGTAACGATGTTACCCGTAATACCGCCCTAAAGCTGTAAATGAGCCATCCTTATTAACTGGCACCAGGGTCGGTGTCAGGGTCTTGCCTACGGCTTCTAGTATAGCAAACCCATTCTGCCAATTCGCGCTTCCATAGCGGATATAAGAGGCTTTTTTGCGATCCATAAGATTACCTACCTCAACGCCATATAAGTTCCTAGAATGGCCGTTAATGCCTTCTGAATAGGCACTCATGCCAAGCCTGTGACTATGCCCCGCTATAACTGATTTTCCAAATTTCTTGGCTAAATTTAATGAGGTAACGCCCGCATGCTGGCTCATGCTGCCCTCGTCTCCATGACACAAAACCCACCCAGGATGGAATTCATAAGCTGTTTTATGGTAGGTCATGCCCATCTCTGCAAATCCCATAAATTGTGAGTATTGTAATTCTGGCAAACTTATTAAACCAGGTACTTTTAATAAAGTATTATATAAACGATCACTATGATTTGACCTGATAATATGACATTCACGGCTGTACTCGCTGAGATCCCAAAGAATTTGCTTACATAGCTCACGATCATCGTGAATAGTTTGTTCATAAGCCAAAGGTGTTTTTTCAGCCCAACGACTAATGGTCTGGAAATCCATTTCATCGCCGACCACCAGTACAGAATCAAATCGCTCACGCTTTGCCAACCTCTTTATATTCTTGATAGCCGAATCCAGTTGATAAGGACACTGGATGTCTGAAATTACCAGCCAACGCTTAATCTTCATCCTCTTCAAAATCATCAAGTGGATTCTTAATAGGATCTTTAGTATCTACAATCCAGTCCGGATAACTTGATCTATCCATAGCAAACGCTAAAGCTGTGCCTTCATCCATGCCGGATTTACGACAAGCCATGTAAATCTCGTTAGCTGCTATCGCCCAAAAATCTAACTTTGTAAGTACAGGCTCTTTAGTGGTCCTGCGCCTACGTGCAACCTTCTTCTTTGGTTTGCGTTTGGTAGCCATATTAAAATTATGACTTACTAATTAAGATAAAGAGATCATCGACACGCTTCTCTAATCGTGTTAATTGATCCTTCATGCTAGATCCACCGTTAGGTCGTAACTCGTTCAACCAGCCTTTAACTAGAAAACGTAAACCTAATAGACCGCCTGATAGCACGGCGATAACGCCAGCCCCAAATGAGGCCCAATCCTGTAATGTCATTTCTTCGGAGTTGCATAGCCAAATACTCCGGCTAATACTGCCCATAGAACAGCACGATAATCAGCTGCAAAGTTTGATGCTGCCCAAGCTGATAAGAATGCACCAGCGGTCAGTACGTAAGGATTTTTCATGTTCATATTTTGCCTCCTAGTAGTGGTATATCGAACGCCTTGCCATCTTGATCTCCAGCCTTTGTAAAACTGACGTGTATGTGCTTTGTGTGCTTGTTAAAACCTGAATATTTACGCCACTTAAAATTAAGGATTTTGCTTGCAATCATTCCATTATGGATTACGTACGATATACGCTTATCGGTCTTCGCACAGATTCTGATTTGGTCAGCCAAATATATTGAGAGCCCTTCGGATGTATCCAACCTAGAATCAATATCAATGGCTCGAACACATCCGGTGCTGTCTGGATTATGATCTGATTTTCTGGCAGCATGACGAGCATCGCCAAGCCATCCATCACTGGAAGTGCGGCGATCTGGATACCAGGTAGTAACGGCATCTCTTAAACTTTCACCTGCTTTACTTAACCAGGGGCTCGACATTATGATCCTCGTTAGTGCAATCCCATTTAGCAACTTTAGCATTTAGTATTGCTTCCGCATGACATTTAGGAGCGATAAAAATATCTTCTAAAGGTAAATATGTATAACCAATTCCTGCATAATTACCTCTAATTTTGCCATTATAGGAAGTGCGTTTGCAGATTTGACCTCTAAAGTTTCCATACCAAGTTTCAGGATCTAATCCTTCAATTTTCTCTGTTTCATCAATACCCGTAATAACTTCCGTAACAATATTATTTTCATCCAAGAATGCGTAATGCGCCATTATACCCAACTCACATTTCCAGTACCAGCAGTAATTGTTGTTACTTTATTCGCTCCTACTGTTGTAGTGCTACCAGTTAATCCTGCACCTATTGTTATAGTGTTAGTATTTGGATACCTTAAAATTACAATACCTGAACCACCATTAGAAAAGTCTGCGGCAGAATTATATGAACCTGCCCCACCACCGCCTGAATTAGTCGCTCCGTCACTTGCAGGACCACTATTAGTTCCAGTACCACCCCCTCCTAATCCACCGTTTCCTGGATTGCTAACATAACCTCCTCCGCCTCCACCTGCGTAATAAACAGAAGACCCAGTAATAGATGTAGCAATTCCACTACCACCATTTCCTGCATCATTACCAGAACCAGCAAAACCTACTTGACCAGCCCCTCCGCCTCCACCTGCGCCAGTAGCCCCCGCAGTACCCGCTCCACCTGCGTAACCTTGATAAGGAGGAGGAGTTAATGCAGCTGCACCTGCTCCAGTATTTCCTTTACCACCACCTGATCCACCACTTGTCGGAGCATTGTAAGCTGATCCTCCACCACCATTACTTGTAATAGTTGCAAAAACAGAATTTCCACCGATTTGCCCTATATAGGAATTACCTGCCGAACCTTTAGCTCCTCCACCACCAATTGTCACTGTAAAGTTTGTTGATAAAGCTAGTGCCAAAGGACTTTCTAAACTTCCACCGCCACCTGTTGCCGTAACTGTGCAACGCAAACCGCCAGCTCCAGCACCTGCATAAGCTCCCCCTCCACCCCCAGCAACAACTAAATAATCAACACTTACAGTTGGTGGAGCAACGTATCCACTACTTAAACTACCTGCTGTTAAATTACCAATCATTATGCAATACCGCCAACAATGTACCAAGTGTCTGTAGCAGTTTTAATACAAGCTGCTGATTTATATTGTGCAAGGGTTGGAGATGCAGGAGTAGCACCTGCTGATAGTACCGTTGTGGTACCAGATGTTGTTGCACTAATTGTACAAGTACCTGCGCCAATATTTAATACTGTAATACAAGTACCCACTGGAAATGCAACAGAAGCATTTGTAGGTATCTTAAATGCATTAGCAGATGCATTAGACATTGTAACTAATACTTGATACTGATCTGTTGATACAGCTGTATAAGTTGTACCTGTTTGAGCATTTGTTGTAAATGCCACAAGTCCGTTAAACATGCCAGATGTAAGCACATCACCGGTTACTGCTGGAAATCCTGTTGCCATTATTACTCCTTAATAAGATAAGACGTTTTGTCCTAAGACACCGTAATCTACGTTGCCTATTATAAACCCATCTATGACAGGTTCTAGCGTTGTAAAGGTCGTTTTCCAACTATTTGGAGTAATGTTAAAAGCTACTCCAAAAATCTGTAGGGTCTTTTGCAGGGTAGATCCGCCTGGTTGGGTAGTAATTACCGTGATTGGATTAAAGAAATCTAGCGATAACGCTGCAATAGTGCCTGCGGTATAACTAGGGGTGTATAAATCAAGTACGATGGCATCGCATCGGATAGAGGTCTCAGCTCTAGAAGCTGTATAAGCTCTTGCATAATCTAGAGCTACAGCATCGGTTTGCATTAGTAGTCCATCTAGGAAATAAGAATGTAAAAAGTATTTGTCTATGGAAGCCTGATTAGTGGCTACCTGTGGGCTGCCATCTGATCTAGTTACCGTTGATTTATTAAATACCAAAGTGTCATCTAGTTTCCATATAGCATCTGCATAACGGATACCAGCACCATTATCGCTAAATACTGTAGGAGTGCCAGCAATAGATGACACAGTTACTGCACGATCTTGAAATACAAATGAGCCTGAAGCATCTACATATATTGCGCCATATTCACTATTGGCTACAGTTTGTAAGGACTGTAAAGAAGTCCTGTTGGTGCCTGGATCATTCTGCAAAGTAGTTAATCCGGCATCTATATCACGTTGAGTGTTAGGCCAGCTAATAGTATTTAAGATTTGATTAACACGTGTGCCAGATAAATCTCCTGCAGTGGCACCTGTTACTGTGGATATTTGAGCATTTTGAGCTAATCTCTGAGCATCTACAGCTTGTATAGTTGTATAGGCAACCTCTGTTGCATCTTTAGGTTGAGTATTAACATAAGATGTAATAAAGCCTGAAAAAATTGGATAAGTTACTCCTGAGTAAGTTGCAGTTATTTGTACTTTCTTCATAGGTGTTAATAATGCAAAATATGGGCTAGATGGATTCTGAGGATTAAAGTCGCCATTTTGATCTATTAAACGTAAAGTCAATTGACCGGTCTGGAATTCATCGGCTAAAGCATTACGTCCACGTTTAGTTTGAACTAAATCTACTTGATCAGATACATCAACAATTACTGCTACATTATCTGCTAATACATTTACTCCCAATTGACCAATATCAATTTGCATAGCCTGAGCAGTTGCAGGACCAGTGCTAAAATTAATAATCGCATTGATGGTTGGAACGGCCACTATAACGCTCCAGCAGGTACTTGATTACGTCCTTGACGATAGAGTGACAAAATTGCTTCTTGTACTGTTTGCTCAATATCTGTGTTACTCACGCCGCCACCTACGGATGTGCCACTTACATCTACGCTAACACCTATGCTAGTTGCACTCCTTGCAGATCCACCTGCTATAGCACTGCTAACGCCTTCTATTGGTGCTAATACTCGACCTGCTCTGGCGGTCATTTCACCTGCAGCTGTAAATAAAGCAGGCATTAAAGTCTTAGTTAAAACTGAAGTAGTCTCACTTAAAGCAGTAGATAAAATTTGTGCCACTGAAGCTGCTTCTAATTCTTTATTATATTTTTTGGCTAAAGCCTCATTGTTATCTAAAATGGCTAACTGGCCTTTGATACGTAGTTTGGTCTCATCATCGGTAGCAGCATTAAGGGCTGCAGTCAAACTAATGCGCTCTAGGTCAAACTTGTCTTTAAGTTTGTCTATCTCGGTTTTGGCTTTATTAGATGCGGTAAGGATTGCTAATTCATCTTTACGTGCTTTAGTGGTTTTAGCCATAACCACATAATCTTTAACACGTGTACTGCTAGATTGCTGGGTACCTGGCAACTCAGATTTTAATCGATACTCACCATTAACCTTAATTACATTACCCGGTATAACTGTGCTGACAAGTCTTGCTATGCTATTAAAAGCACCTGCAATAACATTGGCACTTTTAATCATATTATTAGTAAATGTGTCTATTGATCTATCACCTGATAAGGTCTTCAAAGCATCTAACAAGCCTTTGCCAATAGCCTCTTTAGATTCATCAACGGCTACAGTTAATTTAGCCATATCACCTGCATAGCCTGATACAGCTGCTGATGCTTGACCTGCAAAGTTGGCGTTAAGGGTTTTCTGTACATCTAGGAATGATGAGGATTTTAATTGAGCTTTGCTTAGTCCTACGCCTAATCTGCCTAAGGCTACGTTATCGCCTAGATAGGCTTTAGATAAGCTTGTAGATACAGTTGTAAGGTCTTTGCCAGTACCGGCTGATACGTCAAGTGCGGTCTGGAATATGCTTTGGGCTTTGGCAACATCTTTAGTAACAATAAGCAGGCGTTGAAAGCCTGGGATCAGATTTTCATCTACTATGCCAAACTGTAAAGATAGTTTTTGCAAATAATTGTCGATATTTGATTGCTCAAAGGATAAACCTAAGTTACTGACTGTGGTACGTAGTTTAGCCGCAGCTTTCTCTGATTCTATAAAAGCATTAACTGAACTCTTACCAAAGGCTACTAATGCAGTAGCACCTAAATACTTAGTAAGTGTTCTGCCTAACTTTTGTGCTGATTTATCAAAGTCAGATATTTGTTTTTTACCTTTAGCAAGGCCTTTGCCATTAAAGGTTGCAATAGCGGAGACAACTACGTTGGCCATTATGCTGCCTTCTTAACTTCTGTAGACTTGTTAAAATGTATAGCTGTAGCATTTATGGCATTCAAAATTGCATCATAAACTTTAGGACTATCCTGAGCCCAAGCTTTGTAGATTAAGCGGCCTTTAGTTTTACGACCACCGCCTCTAATATCTTTAATCTTTGGCTGTGATGTGACTGGCTCTAATGCAGCTATGAATTGTTGGCTAGCAAATGGGTTGGCTGAGTTGTACTCTCTAAATGCTTTGCTACCTCTAGACTTTAAGGTATAAGTACCGCTAGCGCCTTTAGATGGTGTCATCTGGAATGGTGCTCGGCCTTGTGGATTTAGTCGGCCGGCTACCTCATAAATTGCGCCTGGTCTGCTTGCATTGTAAACATAGTTACTAACTGCAAAGCCATTCTTAAATGTTTTGTTTTCTCCTGGGTTATACCCAATACCTGCTCTAGCTATTGACGCATCATATTTAGGAAACTTGCCAACGCCTGTAGATGCTTTAGTCCAGCCAGATAATACATCTGAATTGCTCGGCACAAAGCCTCTAGCCTTAGTAGCTACATTACGCATTAAAGGATCAATAGCAATTCTAATGCGCTGACGCATATCTTGATCTATAAAACTTAATCCCTTTAGGACATCCTTAACGCCTACGACCTCTACTGGCATTCTTGATCTCCTTAGCTCGATCTGACAACACCTGGACAATTGCCCTAAGCATTTCAGAATCCATATCTATAAAAGCCTGGGGCGCAATTCCTGTTTCTACCGAAAGACTGGCTATCGTATAGATAATTGAATCACGCTGTGTTATTTTTTTTCTTCATCCAATACTTCAACGGTATCTAGGGTTTCAATAAACTCTAGGCCGAAGATAGGCACAGTAACATTAGCCCTACGCAAACACTCGTGAGCCAAGAAATAAATCTCGGTTTGACGTTCGTGATCACGTAGGACCTTTGATATTCCTGCGCCATACTTTAATTCGAAAGCGTACTCGACACCCGGAGTAATCTTGTGTTCAGATACTTCTCCGTTAGCCCTTGTTATCTTTAGCTTTGCCATTAGTTCTCCTTATGCTACCGCTACAGTAATTACGCTGTTGCAGGTAAATGTAATTGATTGACTTGATATATCGCTTACAGATCCATTTACATTGTTTAAGTTATTGACCAAAACGGTAGTTGAATATGAAGGATTGCTTGCAGATACTGCTCCAGTTGTTTGCTTGATTACTACTGGTACAGTTGTACCATAAGCAGCACGCAAAGTAGGGATTACAGTAGTTGCAGCGTTGTCATTTAAGAAGTCTAGAGTGATAGTGCTTGCCTCTAAACCTTTAGCGAACTTGTGAGCGGTATCCATTCTGTTACCACCTTTCGGCGAGTAAGTCATTTCTGCTTACTTCTGTATCTTTACCATTGATACAGATCAGACTATATCTTCACCCTATCTCTAGGGGCTTCGCGTGTAGTCGTTACGGACTCTCTGCTTTCGCAGGTTGCCTCGGTATTAACCCTTTTCTGGGGGCCTTCACCGATATAGCGAAGTAGTTATTATGTCAGCTTACGCTGCCACCGGGCAATATTCTCTACCCATTGCTGTTACCTCAAGTTCGTCAAATGATTGATTAACGGTTACAGATGTTACATACGCTGACAGATCAACGCTGTTAAACGTAACTGATACGCCATTATTCAAAAATACGGCCATGATTACTCCTTATCTTTCTCTTTAGTAGTTGCAGGTTTTGGTGCTTCTTCGATCTGGCCTATCTTTTTCAAGAAGGCTAAATCTTCCGGTGTTAGACTCATTTTAACTCCAGCTCGTTAGAATTGATACGGTGATTTCTGACGTTAATAAATCTCCACTTGCCATACTAGCGATAGCTGGAGCGGAGACACTTGATATGTTTAGCACCAAAGATGATGCGTTTAATTTAGTCATAACGGCAACAATAAAATCTTCTATGCCTGCTAAGTTGCCTTGATTATCAAAGGCTGGTACGCAGATCATCACCTTAAAATTGGCTAAAGGTGAGATGCTTGTGTAGTCATTGTTAGATGGCACTAAATAAGGATCACCAGGTGTAATTACAACGCTGTTTGCTAATAGGGTTGCAGGTGGGTAAGCAAAGGTGGACCATACGCCAGCATTGGCTAGATCAGTGGCTAGCGTGCTTCTAAGGGTGGTTATTGCGGCTGTCATTAGCCGACCAGTGAATTAGGACTTGAATACGGTTGGATGAGGCCTCTGACCCGATTTATCAATTGGTATCCCATCCTGTACGGACTTGCAGATACCCCATCCATACCTACCCCACCAGTCTGGCTAACTTGACGTGCTTGCCAGATGTCTACAGCTACGATCATCGCAGCCTCTCTGATGGCAGGGGTCGCAGTGTAAGCCTGTGATTTATGCTCTGGGCCAAGGGCTCGGCCGTATGGTTTTACAAAATGAAATGGGTCGTTTGAAGCTGTCTTTGCATATTGAATAATGCTATAACCGTTAGGATTTGAACTAAATGCGTATGTACTCCAAAACGCTGTGCCAATAGATGCTGGCACTGTAGTACCAGGGAATGATCCGGTTAATGTGTAAGTGCCATTATATGTTGCACCAGAATCACTAATTGTAATTTCTTGACCTGTAACAAATATGCCAGGGTTTGCTAAAACTATGCTTGCTACGTTATTGCTAATAGATGTGCCCACTACTGGAGCATCGTTGTGCCAAAGGTATTTAGAGATTAAATCTTCTGCAGATTGGCAACACTCTTCCACAGTAGCGTCACTGTATAAGCTACCTATGCCTAAATTACTACGTAATTCGGCTTTAGTTACCATTGTGGCTGCCATGTTGTCCTCTCTAGAAAAGCTCCCCTGGGGCTAGGGCTACTAAACCCCAGAGGATTATTAAAGTATTGCTGTTATTACGCTGTCATGTTGTAGCGTTGTAGACCACCAGACACAAGTGTCTTAGTTGCCAAGTATCCGTAAAGCATCAGTTCAATCTCACCTGATGTTGGTACGTTAGTTGAAAGTCGTAGTACTGGGCTCTCATAGATTGCAATTGCTGATGGCACGATAATAAATGCTGAATCATCAATAGTTGTAGATACCATGTTGGCATCAACATATAGATCTAATCCAAGTACATTTCCACGTATTGAAGTTGGTGATGAAGTACCGCCAGCATTCATTGGATTTTGTGATGTGAAGATTGGTCGGTCTGTTGAATCTTTAGCACCGATCAATAGTGACCACTGTGAAGTACCAGCAACATATGCGCTTGCTAGTTCACCAGTTGCAGAATATGCAGCTGGGCCAGCTTGTGCAATAAATGCTTGGATACCTAGGTAGGTAGTAGCTTGTGATGTTGCAAGTGTTCCACCAGATGTAATTTCAGCAATTACTGCTGCATCTGTTGCTTTGTTATAAGCACGTGTCATGTTGTCAAGCATCGCTTGAAAGAATGCAGGATTGTCAGATGAACGCTCTAGTAATTCTACTGAGTAGCGTTGTAATCCAGCGTACTTCTTAACAGTTGCATTTACGTATGCAGATACGATACCTGTCTCAGATGGTGAGCCACCTTCTGCAGTCTCTGCAACAGTACCTGAAGTTGTAATTTTAGGATGTGAGATAGTCATACCTGAGTTAGGAATAACTTTTGCTCCGCCACATGCCTCAATAGTTGGACGTGATCCGATAAGAGTATCTACAACAGTTGTTGCGTAAGAAACTGGAGAAAATGCAGGATTTGTACTGAACGAATCGTCGCTCGCTTTTACCTTTAATGCTTTAGCATCCTCGCCTCTTACCCATAGACCAGCTTCGTGATCTCCTAATTGTGCCTTAACTGCATATTGCAGATATTTGGCTTGTGAATTAATTGGCGTACGTGGCTCAGCATAGATAGCAGCACTTATTGTTGGACGTGCGGCTTCTACTGGAGCAACCTCTGCCGGTGTAACAGTTGGCTCTGGAGTTGTATCCAAGATAGCCTCACTTTCCGTAGTAGTTGGTGTTGCATCTGCTTCGCTTTCGCTCGCAGCAACTTTAGTTACATTTGCTTCTGCAAATGCTGGTGTCTCGACAAGACTTACTTCTTTTAAGCTTGCCTTGGTTACATATAGATAATCTTTCATCTGCTTAGATCCAGTTACCTCAACGCCTACAGATAGGCCGTCAATTAACTGCTCGCTTGCAAGTGTTAAAGCATCTTGACCTTGCATAGATGCGCTGATCTTAAAAGATGCGTAAATGCCATCTTCAGCTTTGTTAAACTTTTGCATGCGGCCAATTGGCTTGTCGTTTTTGTGTTGCATAAGCATTTTAATTTTTCCAGGATCACCAATATCAATAGAATCTTTGGCGAATACAACTGGTCCGGCTGAGGTAAATCCAACTTTTTCGTATGGCACAATTTTGCCAGCAATTATTCTGCGCTCGCTGTCAGAACTTTCAATTGCGCTACTAAACTTAAGAAACATTATAGCTCTCACTTCCGTTAGGTGACATGTCTTCCATTTCTTTGGCTTGCTGTATATCTATTAGACCTAAAGCCAACATCTTCTCTATCGCTTCTAACCGTTTCATTGTGTCAGCGCGTAGGAATGATTCTTCAATATTAAATCTGACCACGTTGCCCCTGGTAGTAATATCATCCATTGACAAACGATCTTCAATAGCACAAATAAATGGCTGTAACGAATAAGCCACAAACTCTTTACGGCCATCAATAATGTTTTGATATGTCATGCTGTTATTCATATCTGCACTAATGTAATATGCCGGTACGTTCATGGCACGTGCAACTTGTGTTGCTAAATACTGTGATGCTTCGTTATACATCATGTCTTTCGGACTAAATCCAACAGTCTCATAAGATAATGTGCTTGTTAGGTATGCAGTAGATCTAGATTGACGTGCTGCTTTCCAAGCTGCTAGCAATCCTTGTACTTGTGATTCTGGCATATCTGCGCCAGTATTTTTTAAGAATCCTGTTGCCATTGGTGTCTGTGCTGCTACAGCTGCGGCTTTTTCTAAATCTAATGCTGCTTGAATTGTGCGGCCTGCAGTTTGCAATACACCTTGCGTTAATCCTTGAAATGTTACTAAAGATCCAGGGCCGACCATTGGTACTTTTTCGCCATCAACTGTGTAATACAAAACTTCTGTACCTTTAGCATTTAATTGCGCATTTACTCTTAGATTACTTACCCATTCAAAACGTGATGGTCTTAAATCATCTGCATAAACTTCTGTAACACGCCAATAAGCAACACCGTAGAAAATCAATGAATCTACGGTGGCACTTATCGTGACGGACCTAGGCTGACGGATATCTGGTTGCTCTAACCATACAGGAGATCCTAATTCTTCTCCAGTAGATTTTTTATAAAGTTCTAAAGGTAAGTAACTAATTACGCCAGCAACTAAATTGCGACATCTTGCTACAGCTGGTACTTGCATAGCCAGGGCTCGATCTAATGGCCCATATCCGAAAGCATTACCAACACCACCATATGTGTAGCCATCATTCATAACGGCAGGGGCGTATTGCGCTTGTACGGTTTTATTATTATTAGTTATACCCAAAGCAGACAATAGACCCATATAGGTATGTTATACCATAAATCGGACTAATGGTGCAAATTACACAAAGATTTGCGCGGTTTGTTGTGGGCGTGTCAATTGGCTTACAACCATGGCCAGAGATATTGCAGCTGTAACATCACCGGCTGATTTTCTTCTAATTATGCGCCAGCCAGCATCGCTAGTCTTAGCAGCGCAATTATTTAGGTGTTGTACTAAATCTGCTTGGCCACTATGAACCATTCTGCTATTAGCCATCGCATCTGATAAATCTGAACATGCCTGGTAGAACGCTTGGCCGCTAACATCTTGCATCCGCCAACCACTTTGCTCTAATCGGGTGGCAATTGACTGCGTGGCATATTTGTCAAAGCAAATTATGTGTGGGTGATATTTTTTAGCCCACTCATTTATGTCGCTAGCCATTTTAACTTCATCTATTGCAATATCACTATGCCAAAGCTGTGCAAGTCCTACAGCTATTTTGCCATCTTTCATTTGACCCATAATTAACGCACCTGATCTGCGCGTAGGTGCAATATCAAATGCCATTATAGTCATAGGTCCGACAGGGATCTCTAATGTGCTGTCACTGCATGCTTCTATACTGCCATACACCCAAGGACTGACTGCGCTATCTACCCATTGGCATAGCATCTCAGTTCTAGTAGCTTCTATGCTGTTTGTGTTTACCGATTCTTCTAAAGTCTGCTCACTTATCAAATGCCCTAGTGCTGGATTCGCCATAGCCCAGGCTTTACGGTCATGGATCTTACAATGCTGTGGTGCTGACCATTCGTAGTAACCTAAATTGTCAGGTGGGTATGATAGGCAGCGTTCACGTAAATCATTCAGCACCGTACTAAATCCATCACCAGCATTACTTGTCATTAAGGTCATGGCTTGCGGTCTCGCTCTGGTTACCGGTAATGCAGCTGTAAATGCTTCCGGTGTCCATTCACGTAACTCATCTATGTATAAGAAATCTGCAGTCTTACCGCGTGGTGCATCTCTGGTCGCTGCTGCAATTTCATAACGTGCGCCATTTTTTAATGTAATAGATTCTTGACCATTAGCCAAACGGATCTGCCTTACTTGGTCTTTCAAGAATGGATTGTCTTCAATTGTGTAAGCAACCTGCCTAAATGTATCTAATGCCATATTTCGATTAGAAGACATGCCTAACACATTTTTAGAACCCCAAAGGAATAAATGGCTAAGGATTAACATGCGTGCCAGGTGGGTTTTGCCATTCTGACGTGCTACCAATATCAAAGCTGTTTTCTTGCGCCAATTCTTTTCATCATCTACAGCTAGTAAATCATCTAGTACCCAGCGTTGCCAGGGAATTAACGGCAAACCAATTTTCTCGGCTAAATCTGCAACTTCTTGTGATTTAGATGGGCCTTTTAATAATGGCGTGTGGATTCTAGGCTCAGTGCTGCCAATTAGCCCGACCCCTCGTGAGGTCTGTTTTACTTCCGCATCATTCTGCATCGAAGTCAAGCGTATCAGGTTTAATAAAGGGCGAATCCGGAACGGTTCGGACTGTCTCAGGGAGAGAAGAGTTCAGAAAGACAGG
>Ga0214917_10004468_pt1 | contig 15527 bp, 13 predicted proteins | sample LL_1208_BB_MetaG_FD_177983 | JGI IMG/M metagenome (GOLD analysis project Ga0214917, IMG submission 177983) | Freshwater microbial communities from Lake Lanier, Atlanta, Georgia, United States - LL_1208_BB | ecosystem: Environmental > Aquatic > Freshwater > Lake | place: USA: Georgia | collected... | reverse complement strand
TGAAATATCTCGGCGCGATCATGGGCCGCGGCCATTCGATCGAATATTTCATCGAGGGTGGACGCTCGCGCACGGGGCGTCTCTTGCAACCGAAGACCGGCATGTTGGCGATGACGGTGCGTAGCTATCTGCGCGACCCGAAGCGGCCGGTCGTGTTCTTGCCCGTCTACTTCGGCTACGAACGGATCGTCGAAGCTAACACCTACGTCGCCGAGTTATCGGGCCTCGCGAAACGCAAAGAAAGTCTCGGTGATCTGCTGCGCGCACTACGCGTGCTGCGCGAGAAATTTGGTCGCGTGCACGTCAACATCGGTTCGCCGATCGAGATCGATACGCTGCTCTCGGCGCACGTGCCCGATTGGAAGACGCGCCGTCCCGAGGACGAAGCGCGTGCCGGTTGGCTATCACCGGTCGTCGACGATTTGGCGCAGCAAATCATGCAGCGTGTGAATGCGGCGGCGGCGGTGACCCCGATCAATTTGTTGGCGATCACCTTGCTCGCGATGCCCCGGCAGGCGATGCCCGCCGACGATCTGGCGCGGCAGATCGATCTCTATCTCGCTTTGTTGCGCGAAGCGCCGTACGACCCACGCGTCACCATTGCGGCGCGCGACGGTGCAGCGGTGATCGCGCACGGTGAATCGATGGGTGTATTGCAGCGCCAAGCACACAAGCTCGGTGATCTCGTGCGGATCGCCGACGACGAAGCGGTGCTCATGACCTATTACCGCAACAACGTTCTGCACTTATTCGCCTTGCCGTCTTTGATTGCTTGCGCCTTCATCGGCAACGCGACTGTGCCGACCGCGGACATTCAGCGACTCGCCTGGCGCGTCTATCCTTACATCGCAGCAGAACTATTTTTGAAGTGGAGCGAAGCAGAGTTGGCGGCGATCGTCGAGGCGAACCTCGCAGCACTCGGCCGACTCGGCGTACTCGAGCGGGTCGAGGGGTTCGATGCTTGGCGCCGTCCGGCCTCGAGCTCACCGCGTGCGTTGCAGTTGTCGCTACTTGCGCAAGCGACGGTGCAGACGATCGAGCGTTATTATCTTGCGATTTCCGCCTTGATGCAGGCAGGCAGCGGAACCTTGAGCGCGCGCGCGCTCGCCGAGCGCTGTCAGTTGATGGCACAGCGCATCACCATGCTCTACGGCTTTAATTCACCCGAATTTTCCGATCGCGCAATGTTCGACAACTTCATCGCGCTGCTGCTGCGCCGTTCGGTGGTGCACGCCGACGAGCGCGGCCATCTGGTCTACGACGAGGTGCTCGAGCGAGTCGCGGCCGATGCGGAATTTGTGCTGTCGGAGCAGATCCGGCACAGCATCCTGCAAGTCACCCACGCCTGACGGCGGTCAATCGTCGCGTACGCTGCCGCGTCGGCGCTTCACGTCGCTCCGTCGCGACTTGCCTTCGAGGCGACGCATTTTCGAAGCGCGTGTCGGTCGCGTCGGGCGTCGAATACGTGGTTCGACGAGTGCTCGCCGTACGAAATCGGCGAGTCGCTCTTCGGCCTCGCGTCGGTTTTGTTCTTGGCTGCGATGGTTGCGCGCGATGATGAGCACGTCACCTTCGTCGGTGAGTCGATGGCCGACGAGCGCCCGCAAGCGATCTTTGACTGCCGGTTGCAGCGTCTGCGTGCCGGCAAGATCGAAACGCAGTTGTACGGCAGACGAAACTTTGTTGACGTTTTGACCGCCGGGGCCGCCAGCGCGCACGAAGCTCACCGAGAGATCGGCATCGGGAATGACGACTTTACCCGCGTGTATCGGCATCGTCGTCGGCCCGTGGTGCGCTGCGCGTCAACATCGCGCCCGGATCGACGATCCGCACTTCACGTTGCGCGACCGGGATGGTGATGCCGTGCTCGCGGAACAGTTGGAAGATGCGTCGGTTCACGTCGGAACGCACGTTGTTGACGCCGTTCATGGGGTCGCGAATCCAAAAACGGACTTCAAGCCGCATGCCGTAATCTTCGAACGACATCAGGCGCGGCGCGGCGGGCGGATCTTTGAGGATGCGCGGATGATCGCTGGTCGCCTCGGCGAGTAAGCGCAGTGCGAGTTCCGGATCGTCCTGATAGCTGATCATCACCGGTAGCCGCAGCCGCACGCGCTGATCGGAATAGCTCCAGTTGATCACCGAGTTGGTGATGAGGTTTTGATTCGGTACCAGCGTCTCGACGCCGTCGCGATCGCGCACGACGACATAACGACCGCGCAGTTCCTGCACCCAGCCGAAATTGTCGGTGCTCGTGCCGGTGTGTTGCGTGAAGCTGATCACGTCGCCCGGTTTAATCGAGCGGTCGAGCAGCAATACGAAGCCCGAGACGAAGTTGCTGGCGATCGCCTGCAAACCAAACCCCAGGCCGAGGCCGATCGCACCGGTGAGCACGGTCAAGGCGGTCAGGTCGACACCCGCGGCGTTGATGCCGAGCAAAATACCGAGGCTGACGAGCAAGAAGTAGGTGACTTTAGAAATGCCGATGCGAGTCGAGGGCGCGAGATCCTCGAACGCCATGATGCGGCGCTCGACGGCGCGCGCCACGAGACTCGTGACGATGACGAAGCCAGTGACTACGACGATGCTCTTCAAAAGTGACCAAAGGCTGAACGTCGCCTTGCCGGGCAAGAGATCGATCGAGTCCAGCGTGCCTTCGATGTAACCGAACCAACCGAGCAGTTCGAAGCCGAGCGCGAGCCACAATACCAAGGTGATTCGCGCCTCCCAACGACGAATCCAGCCGGTGCCACCGAGTAGTAAGCCGAGCGCGAAGACACCGAGTCGTACGGCGACCAGCAAAATGACCAATTGGAACGCGATCGCCAGAATCGTCGTCGAGATTCCCAATCGGGTGGCGAGCCCGAAGACCAGGCCGATGGTTAACAAAGAAAAGACGTAGGGTGTGATGATCGCCGCGAGGCTGCCGAGTTGCGCGCGCCAGTCGTCGGGCGAGCGAGCGCCGGCCGGAATTCTGCGACCGAACACCGGGCCTGCGTAGCGACCCGCAGCGACCGCGAGTGCGGCGGCGATCAAAATACCGAGCACTTCGCTCAAGCCGTCCCGACTTGCGAGTTCGCCGACGATCTCCGTGAGTGACAACGTTTCGTTCATGTTCGTTCTCGCCTCAGGCGTTTAAGTCGGGAATCAAGCCGCTGCCGTAGCGTTCGATTTGATCCTTGAGCATCAGTTTGCGCTTTTTGAGGCGCTTGATTTGGATTTCGTCGACGTGGATGTCGAGTGAGAGCCGAGCGATCACTTCGTCGAGGTCGCGGTGCTCGATGCGTAGTCGTCGCAGCTTCTCGAGCTTGCGGAGCAGTTCTTCGTCTTTCGGATCCGACATCAGAAGTGCGCCGCGACCGATTCCAAACCGGCCGGTAGCTTAGCGAAGCGCCCCGGTAGATTCCACGGCAGCGCCGGATCGTGGAAATCCGAGGCAGTCGAGGCCAGAAAACCGCCGTTACGTGCGAGTGTCGCCAAGCGGTCGAGATCGTTTTGCGACATGCCGCCGACGCTCACTTCCATTGCCGCGCCGCCGTGCTCGCGGAATTCGCCGAGCAAGCGGCGCAGTGCTCCAGAGGAGAGGCGATAACGGTGTGGATGTGCGAGTACCGCGGTCGCGCCGCAGCTGCGTAGCGCGACTAACGTGGTGGCGAGATCGTGCCAAGTTTCGGGTACGTGACCCGGCGCTTTGTGACCGAGCCAGCGATCGAATGCATCGCCGACGTCGCGCGCATGACCATGTTCAACCAAGGCGCGTGCGAGATGCATGCGGGTTGGCACGTCGTGCGCGCCGCAGACCGCGGCGGCGAGTTCGACACCCGGCAGACGTGTTTTGCGTTGCAAGCGCGCGCCGATCTCTTGCAAGCGCTCCGCACGCCGCGAGCGCACGGCTGCTAAATGCGCTTCGAGCGACGCGCGCGCAGCGCGAGCCTCCGGCACGCCGAGCGCGATCACGTGCACCGATTGGCCGTTCCAACCGGTCGACATCTCGACGCCCCGTACGAAACCGATCCCGCAGCGCTGCGCGGCGGCCGCGGCCGTGTCGAGACCCGCCGTGGTGTCATGATCGGTGAGTGCCGCGAGCGTCACGCCGCGAGCGGCTGCGAGTTTGATGAGATCGTCGGGTGCGAGTACCCCGTCGGAGTGATGGCTGTGCAAATGCAGATCGGCGACGACGGACGCGTTCATCGGTCGTTATCATAGCCGTCATGAACCGACCGCCATGGGATTCGATCGACACGGTGCTGCTCGATCTGGACGGCACGCTGCTCGATCTCGCCTACGACAGTTTCATATGGCTCGGTCGGGTGCCAGAAATTTTTGCCGAACAAAACGGCTTGTCGCTCGCCGAGGCGCAGACGGCGCTCGCACCGAAATTTCATCATTGGGCGGGCAAGCTCGAGTGGTACAGCATCGACTTTTGGAGTCGCGAGCTTGCCATCGACGTAGCGGCGGTGCACCGCGCCGAGGCGCATCGGGTCGCTTGGTTGCCGGGCGCCCGGCGATTTCTCGAAACTTTGCGCGAGCGCGGTAAAAAACTCGTGTTGTTGACCAACTCGCATCCGGTGATCCTCGAGATCAAGCACGGCCGCACCGGCGTGCTGGATTTTTTGGATGCCGCCTACACGTCACACGAGTTCGGCGCGCCGAAGGAAAATCCGAATTTTTGGCGTGCGGTTCAGGCGCGGGTGGGCTTCGATCCCGCGCGTAGTCTGTTCGTCGATGACAGTCGTGCGGTACTGCACGCGGCGATCGCGGCCGGTATCGGTCAAGTGTTCGGCGTGCGCCGCCCCGACAGCTCGCGCGAGCCGCACACCCACGAAGAATTTCAAGCGATCGATGCGGTGATCGATTTACTTTGAGTTCGCTCAGCGCCGCGGACCGCCGCGGCGCCCGCCACCACCACCGCTGCGCCGCTCGCCACCACCACGACGGTCGCCGCCGCCGCGCCGTCCCGGTCCGCCACGCGACTCTTGCGGTCGCCGCGGTGGCCAGGTGAGCTCGGGCAGCAAGTCGGCACCGATGGGCTCGTAGGGAATTTTTCGACCGATGAATTTTTCGATGTCGGGCAGGGCGACCGCGTATTCCTCGCAGGCGAAACTGATCGCGTCACCTTCGGCGCCCGCGCGCGCGGTGCGACCGATGCGATGCACGTAATCGGCACAATCTTGTGGCAGATCGAAATTGAAGACGTGACTCACTTCCGGAATGTGCAAGCCGCGCGAGGCGACGTCGGTGGCGATCAACACCGCGAGTTTGCCGTCGTGGAAGTCCTGCAAAAATCGTAAGCGTTTCTTTTGTGGAACGTCGCCCGACAAAGCTTGGGCGTCGATACCGTTCGCACGCAGCACGTCTTCGAGACGTTCGGCCATGCGTTTGGTGTTGACGAACACCATGGTGCGGTGCGGATCCATGCGCCGCATCAAACCGACCAGCAACGGAATTTTTTCTTCCATCGCCGGGTAGTAAATGGTTTGGCGAACGCGATCGGCGGTGATTTTTTCCGGCTCGATGCGCACCAGCACCGGCTCGTTCATGTGTTCGTAAGCAAGTTCCAACACGCGTTGCGAGAGCGTCGCCGAAAACAACATTGATTGCCGTCGATCGGGTGGCGGCAAGCGCCGCAGCATGTAGCGAATGTCAGCGATGAAGCCGAGATCGAACATTCGATCCGCCTCGTCGAGCACGACCGCTTGCGTCTCGCGTAACTCGAATACGTGTTGCTTGTAGTAGTCGATGATGCGGCCGGGCGTGCCGATCAACACGTCGACACCACCTTCGAGATCGCGCCGCTGTTTTTCGTAGTCGACGCCGCCGAATACGACGGCGATGCGCAGGCCCGTGTTGCGACCGAGCAGCATCGCATCGTGGTGGATTTGCACTGCGAGTTCGCGGGTCGGCGCGATCACGAGGGCGCGGATTGCGGTCGCGCCGCGGGTCGGCGGCGCGGGGTGTGCCAACAGATTTTGAAACAGCGCCACCAAAAAGGCAGCAGTTTTGCCGGTGCCGGTTTGGGCCTGGCCGGCCACGTCGCGCCCGGTCAGGGCGTGGGGCAGGGTTTGGGCCTGAATCGGCGTGCAGCGGGTGAAACCGGCCTCGTCGATGCCCCGCATGAGTGGCTCGACGAGCCCTAGGGCGGAGAACGTTAAATCGGACAAGTGTGCGTCAGACATCGATGACCATCGTAACCTGCTCGGCGTCCCGGGCTTGCAAAAGGCCTGCGGACAGGATAAAAAAGCATCCGACACGGGCGTTCTGCCCGAACGATCTGCCCAGAGGCATACCAAACCTTCCAGCCTTCTAGTGTAACCGTTTGACGGCCCCCCATGACACACGGCGTTCAGCCGCGGGCCGGAAAACTCCCCGACAACAAATATTTTTCGATTTCTCTCAACTCTCCAGCCGGAGGCTTAACCGCGTGAGCAACCCTCACATCATCCACACCACCGATGCGACCTTCACCGACGACGTGCTCAAGTCCGACAAGCCCGTCCTGCTCGATTTTTGGGCTGAATGGTGCGGTCCCTGCAAAATGATCGCGCCGATCCTCGATCAAATCGCCGGCGAATACGCCGACAAACTTCGAATTGCGAAACTGGATATCGATCGCAATCCGCAGACGCCGCCGAAGTACGGCATCCGCGGTATTCCGACCTTGATCCTGTTCAAGAACGGCACGATCGAAGCCCAGAAAGTGGGTGCGGTATCGCGCTCGCAGTTGGCCGCATTTTTGGACGCCAACCTGTGAGAGGCGGTTACTTGGGCAATCCGGGCCGCAATCGCCAAAAGGGTCCGCGGTACGGTAATCGTGACCCGAACCGCAGTGGCGGCGGTGGCGGTGGCGGTCGTCACGGCAACGTCGGCGGCCCGATGCACGACGAGCCGGTCGATCACGCTCCGTTCATCGAAACCGGCGAAGACGCCGAAATCATCAGCCCCGAGGAGCTCGCCGCGTCGCGCAAGTCGATGAACTTGACGACCTTGAAGGCGATGCCGATCAATAAATTGGTCGATCTCGCCGCCAAATACGGCGTCGAGAACATGGCCCGCTCGCGCAAGCAGGACATCATCTTCAGCTTGCTGAAGGCGCATGCGCGACAGGGCGAACCGATCTACGGCGAGGGCGTGCTGGAAATTTTGCAGGACGGCTTCGGTTTCCTGCGCTCGGCCGACGGTTCGTACCTCGCCGGCCCCGACGACATCTACATCAGCCCCGCGCAGGTGCGTCGATTCAACTTACGCACCGGCGACAGCATCTCGGGTCTCATTCGCCCACCGAAAGATGGCGAACGATATTTCGCCTTGCTCAAAGTCGGCGAAATCAATTTCGATTCGCCTGACAACGCGCGCAGCAAACTATTGTTCGAGAACCTGACGCCGCTGCATCCGACCAAGCGTCTGAAGCTCGAGCGCGGTAACGGTTCGACCGAAGATTTGACCGCCCGTGCGATCGATCTTTGTGCGCCGATCGGTAAGGGACAGCGTGGCCTGATCGTCTCACCGCCGAAGGCCGGTAAGACGATGCTGCTGCAAAATATCGCCACCGCGATCACGGCCAATCATCCCGAGGTCTATCTGATCGTGCTGCTCATCGACGAGCGGCCGGAAGAAGTGACCGAGATGCAGCGCACGGTGAAAGGCGAAGTCGTTTCGTCGACCTTCGACGAGCCGGCGGCACGTCACGTGCAGGTCGCAGAAATGGTGATCGAAAAGGCGAAGCGCCTCGTCGAGCACAAAAAAGACGTGGTGATTTTGCTCGATTCGATCACGCGTCTGGCGCGCGCCTACAACACCGTCGTACCGAGTTCCGGCAAAGTGCTGACGGGTGGCGTCGATGCGAACGCGTTACAGCGTCCGAAGCGTTTCTTCGGCGCAGCGCGCAACATCGAAGAAGGTGGTTCGCTGACCATCCTCGCCACCGCGCTGATCGACACCGGTTCGAAAATGGACGATGTCATCTACGAAGAGTTCAAGGGTACGGGCAACAGCGAAATCCATCTTGATCGTCGCATCGCCGAGAAGCGCGTGTTCCCTGCGATCAACATCAATCGCTCGGGCACCCGCAAGGAAGATTTGATCACCGACCCGGGTGAGCTCGCGAAGATGTGGATCTTGCGCAAGTTGCTGCATCCGATGGACGAACTCGCCGCGATCGAGTTCCTGCTCGACAAGATGAAGGACACGAAGACGAATTCGGACTTCTTCGAGGCGATGAAACGCTGAGTCGATGCGACGCGCAATTCCGCCGGTCGCCGCGAGATCAGTGCGTCTCGCGCGCGATCGCGCGGTAACCGATGTCACGCCGGTAGCGGATTTCTTTGTAGCAGATGCGCTCGACGAGCGCGTAGGCGGCGCGCTGTGCCGCCGACACGTTCTCGCCCAAGCCCACGGCGCACAACACGCGCCCACCGTTAGTGACTACCTTGCCGGCCTGCAGCGCAGTGCCGGCGTGGAATATTTTGCCGGGCAGCGCCGCGGCATCTTGCAAGCCTTCGATCGGCAGGCCTTTTTCATAGGAGTCGGGATAGCCGCCGGCGGCGATCACCACGCCGAGGGCCGCGCGCGGATCCCAGTCCATGGTGATTTCGTTCAAGCGACCGTCGAGCGCCGCCTCGCAGAGTACGGTTAGGTCGGAGCGTAGTCGCGCCATGATCGGTTGCGTTTCCGGGTCACCGAAACGGCAGTTGAATTCCAGCACGTTCGGCGTGCCGTCGGGCGCGATCATGATGCCGGCGTAGAGAAAACCGGTGTACGGCATCCCGTCGGCGGCGAGCCCGCGGATCGTCGGCTCGATCACCTCGCGCATGATGCGCGCGTGCATCGCGGGCGTGACCACGGGCGCGGGTGAATAGGCGCCCATGCCGCCGGTGTTCGGGCCGGTGTCGCCGTCGCCGACGCGTTTGTGATCTTGCGAGGTGGCGAACGGCAAAGCGTGTACGCCGTCGGCGATGACGATGAAACTCGCTTCTTCACCCGGCAAAAATTCCTCGATCACCACTTCGTCGCCGGCGCTGCCGAAACGCCCCGCGAACATATCTTGGGCGGTCGCGATCGCCTCGTCGGCGGTCGCAGCGATCACGACACCTTTGCCCGCGGCGAGTCCGCTCGCCTTGACGACGATGGGCGTACGTTGTCGGCGCACCCAGTCGGGGTCGAAATTGGCGCGCGTGAAGGTCGCATAGCCTGCGGTCGGGATACCGTGACGCCGCAGGAATTCTTTGGTGAAGGCTTTGGAGCCCTCGAGCTGCGAGGGCGCGCGACGCGGTCCGAAGCAGCGCAGGCCGGCGGCCTCGAAGGCATCGACGACGCCGAGCACGAGCGGCGCTTCGGGGCCGATGATGGTGAGGTCGACACGTTCGGCAGCGGCGAGTGCGACCAAACCCGCAACGTCGTCGGCAGCGACCGCGACGTTACGCATGCGCGGTTCGGTCGCCGTGCCGGCGTTGCCCGGTGCGACCAGCACTTCGGTGACGCGTGGCGATTGCGCGCACTTCCAAGCGAGGGCATGTTCACGGCCGCCAGCGCCCACGATCAAAACTTTCACGTTTCTAGACCTCGCGAACTCAGTGACGGAAGTGGCGCATGCCGGTGAACACCATCGCCATGCCGTGTTCGTCCGCAGCGGCGATCACTTCGGCGTCGCGCATGCTGCCGCCGGGTTGGATCACCGCCGCAACGCCATATTCCGCCGCGACGTCGATTCCGTCGCGGAACGGAAAAAACGCATCCGACGCCATCACCGTGCCTTGCACGACGAGTTTTTCATCGGCCGCTTTCATCGCGGCGACGCGCGTTGAATAGACGCGACTCATTTGTCCGGCGCCGATGCCGATGGTGGCGAGGTCGCGGGCGTAAACGATCGCATTCGATTTGACGTATTTGCAGACGCGCCAGGCGAACAGCAAATCTTCGAGCTCGCGGGTGTCCGGCACGCGTCGCGTGACGACTCTCAATTCGGCCAGGTCGACCGATCCGAGATCGCGCGTTTGCGCGAGTAGACCGCCGGTGACCGTCCGGAATTCGAGCTCGCTGCCGGCGTGGATCGTGAGTTCGCCGATCTCGAGTACTCGCACGTTCGGTTTGGTGGCGAGCGCCACGCGCGCCTCTGCCGAGAAACGCGGTGCGATCAGTACCTCGACGAATTGTCGCGCGACGATCGCGGCGGCTGTTTCGCCGTCGAGCGGCCGATTGAAGGCGATGATGCCGCCGAACGCCGAGGTGGGGTCGGTGCGCCACGCAGCGTCGTAGGCCGCGCGCGACGTGGCGGCGGTCGCGACGCCGCAGGGGTTCGCATGTTTGACGATCACGCAGGCAGGCGTATCGAACTGCCGGACGCATTCGATCGCGGTGTCGGCGTCGGCGATGTTGTTGTAGGACAATTCTTTGCCTTGCAGGATCGTCGCGCTCGCGACGCCTGGGCCGCGCGGCGTCGGATCGCGGTAGAAGGCGGCGCGTTGGTGGGGATTTTCACCGTAGCGCAGATCTTGGATTTTTTCGTAGACCAACGGCAGCGCTTGCGGAAACTCCGAGCCCTCGGAGGGGTGGCGCGCCTGCAGGTAGTTCGCGACCATCGTGTCGTAGCGTGCGGTGTGGGCGAATGCTTTGGCGGCAAGACGAGCCCGCAAATCGAAATCGGTGCCGCCGTTCGCGTCCAGCGCCGCGAGCACGGCCGGGTAATCGTTCGGATCGACCAGCACGGTCACCGCATCGTGATTTTTCGAAGCGGCGCGCACCATCGCCGGGCCACCGATGTCGATGTTCTCGATCGCCTCGGCGTACGTGCACGCGGGTCGGGCCACGGTCTGTGCGAACGGGTAGAGGTTCACGACCAAAAGATCGATCGGCACGATGTCGTGTAGTGCCATCACGCTCTCGTCGATACCACGTCGGCCGAGCAGGCCGCCGTGGATGCGCGGATGCAAAGTTTTGACGCGGCCGTCCATGATTTCGGGAAAACCGGTGTGCTGCGAAACTTCGGTGACGGCGATGCCCTGCTCGACGAGCAGGCGGGCCGTGCCACCGGTGGAGAGTAGGTCGATACCGCGCCGTTGTAGATCTCGGGCGAGTTCGACGATGCCGGTCTTGTCGGAGACCGAGAGTAGAGCGCGACGAATGGGAACGTGCATGGGATGTACCAATCGGAAAAGAATTCTTTGCCAGCCGTCAGTCGCGACCGAGACCGAGCTCGCGCAGCTTGCGTCGCAGCGTCGCACGGTTGAGGCCGAGGATCGCCGCGGCACGGCTTTGATTGCCGTTGGTATGGCGTAATACGACGCGAAACAACGGCTCTTCGATTTCGCGCAGCACGAGATCGTGGAGCGGCGCGGAGTGGTGACCGTCTAGATGGTTGAGGTAGTCGGTGACGGCGCGCTCGACGTGCTCGCGCAGCGGCAGCTCAGCAGGCAACTTGTCGTGCGGCGTCTCGTCGTGCGGCATCGGCGCGCTCCACCCAATCGTCGAACAGCCTCCCGGCCACCGCGAACTGTGCGGCAGTGGAGTCGGGCGCCATGCATTGCGCGCGCGCGTCGGGCGCGTGCGTCAACAATCTGCCGTACCAGCCGAGATGTTTGCGGGCGATTCGCAGTCCGGACTCTTCGCCGTGAAAGGCGTAGATGGCCTGCAAATGCTCGAGAACTATAGCACGCAGCGCTGCGCGAGAGAGCGGCGGCGGTGTGGCTCCGGTGGTCAAAAGTTCGTTGACCTCGCGGAAGATCCACGGCGCGCCGTGGGCGGCGCGGCCGATCATCACGCCCGCCGTGCCGGTGATCGCGAGCACCTGGCGCGCCTTGGCGGCATCGACGATGTCGCCGTTGGCGATCACCGGAATTTGTACGGCGGCACGGATCGCGGCGATCGTCTCGTACTCGGCTTCGCCTTCATAAAAATCTGCACGCGTGCGGCCGTGGATCACGAGCGCGGCGATGCCACTGGCCGCGGCGATGCGGGCGATGGTGACGCCATTGCGATGTTCGCGATCCCAGCCGGTGCGAGTTTTGAGCGTCACCGGAACGCGATCGCCGACGGCGCGCACCACGGCATCGAGGATGCGCGCCACCAGCGATTCATCTTGCAGCAGCGCCGAACCGCACAGACGATTACAAACTTTTTTCGCCGGACATCCCATGTTGATGTCGATGATCTGCGCACCGAGATCGACGTTGCGACGCGCCGCTTCGGCGAGCGCGTCGGGCTCTGCACCCGCCAATTGCACGACGCGCGGCTCGGGCTCGCCCTCGTGGTTCATGCGCTGTCTAGACTTGCGTGAATTCCACAAGCGCGTGTCGGAAGTGATCATCTCCGAGGCGGCGAGTGCAGCACCCTGGCTGCGCGCGAGAATGCGAAACGGTCGATCGGTCACGCCTGCCATCGGAGCGAGTACCGCCGGCGCGGCGATCGGCCATGGGCCGATGTGGAAGGCCGGGCTCATCGCGGCGTGCTCATGGTGCGCGCACACCACTCGCGATGCCGTCGGCCGAACAAACGGGCGCGCGATCGGCGCGTGGTAGGCAGGCATCGACTTCGAATCCGACCACGCGCGGTCCGGGGTCGAGCGCGGAGAGTTCCGCCTCGATGCGTCGCCCCGGCGCGAGCAGCAGCGCGTCGTTGCTCGCGTATTCGCTCGGTAAAAGATCTCGTTGCGCGACGGTGTGCCCTTCGAGGTCGAGTAATCGCAGTCGCAGTAGTGGTGCGGGCTGCACCCGTGGCGCGGCGTTGCGCAGACTCGCACGCACGGTGAAAAACCCCGGGCGCTCGTCGGTGGCAGCGCCGAGTTGTCGCACGGCATAAGCGCGCACGTCCCAAGACGGTTCGATGGGTCGGCCGATCGCGGCATAAAATTGCGCGACCGGTGCGCCGATCAAAGGGGCGGTCGCGAGCGCCGCGCGTTCGCGATGGGCAATTTGCAGCAGGAGCGCGAGCGAGAGCAACGCGACGATGGTGAGTGCGCCGCGAGGGCGGCGACGATCGCGCATCGGTTTGCGCTCGAGCAGCGCGGGGTCGGGAGTGCGCCCGACGAGCACCACCCAACCGTCGCGTACCGCGCTGCGTTGCAGCGTGAGCCACGGCGCATATGCGGCGATCACCTCGGCTTCCTGCTCGGCGAGCAAGCCTGCGAGTACGAGTTCGCCGCCGGGTTTCAAAAGTCTCACGAGGCGTGGTGCGAGCGCGCATAACGGACCCGACAAAATATTGGCGAGCACGAGATCGGCGCGACCTGCAGCACGCGCATCGAGCGCCTCGGCCTCGGCAAAAGTTTCCAATTTCGATTCGACGTCGTTACGCGCGGCGTTGTCCCGCGTCGCGACTAGCGCTTGCGGATCGATGTCGTGCGCGAGCGCGCTGCCGGCGCCGAGTGCGAGTGCCGCGATCGCCAATATTCCGGAACCGCAGCCGTAGTCGACGACGAGACCGTCGCGCGGTGGTGCGGCGTCGAGACGTTCTAGACAAAGATGCGTGGTCGGATGAGTGCCGGTACCGAATGCTAGGCCGGGGTCGAGTTTCACGACGATCGCACCCGGCGCATCGACGGTGTGATGCGACGGGCAGATCCAAAGATTTTCACCGCAGCGCAGCGGTACGAAATCGCGCAGCCACTCGCGCTCCCAGGCACGCTCGGCGACGGCCGCGATTTCGAGGCGAGCGACGTCGCAGCCGATCCGCGCAGCCAGTGCGGCGAGAAATGCTGGCTCGACCCGCTCGGCATCGAACAAGGCTTGCAGGCGCGTCGCCGGCCACAGACGGAACTCGCCGGGGGCGGGTTCGAGGATCGCATCGTCGCGTCGATCGGTGTAGCTGAGGGCGAGCGCACCGGCCTCGAAACACGCGGCCTCGACGGCGTCGGCGTCGAGGCCATCGAGAGCGAGCGTGATCGAAACTTGGCGCACGCGGCGGTCCGGCCTATTTCAGGCCGAGGCGCCGCTCGAGGTAATGGATGTCGAGACCGCCGCGTTGGAATGCAGCGTGCGCAAGGATTTCCTGATGCAGCGCCGCGTTGGTGCGGATGCCCTCGACCACCATCTCGGCGAGCGCGTTACGCATGCGCGCGATCGCGGTATCACGATCTTCGCCGTACGAAATGATTTTGGCCACCAAAGAATCGTAGTTGGGCGGCACGCTGTAGCCGGAGTAGAGATGGCTGTCGACGCGAATGCCCGGCCCGCCCGGCGCATGCCACAGCCTGACCGGGCCCGGGGACGGCATGAAGGTCTTCGCATCTTCCGCGTTGATGCGACATTCGAGTGCCGCACCGCGCAACACGACGTCGCGCTGTGTCCAAGGCAGTTTTTCGCCCGCGGCGATCATCAGTTGCGCTTTGACGAGATCGATGCCGGTGATGAGTTCTGTGACCGGATGTTCGACTTGGATGCGCGTGTTCATTTCAATGAAATAGAACTCGCCGTCTTGATACAAAAATTCGAGCGTGCCGGCGCTGCGATAGCCGACTTTGCGACAGGCCTCCACCACGCGCTCGCCCATCATCTCGCGTTGCTCGCTCGTGATGCCGGGGGCAGGCGCTTCTTCGATGACTTTTTGATGGCGGCGCTGCATCGAGCAATCGCGCTCACCCAAGTGAATCACGTTGCCGTGGTGATCGGCGAGCACCTGGAATTCGATGTGACGCGGCTTTTCCAGGAATTTTTCCATGTAGACCTGGTCGTTGCCGAATGCCGCGAGCGCCTCGGAGCGCGTCACGTTGATCGAGTGCAACAAGGCCGCGGCGTTGTGCACCACGCGCATGCCGCGCCCGCCACCGCCGCCTGACGCTTTGATGATGACGGGGTAGCCGATTTCTTTGGCGATACGCAGGTTCTCGTCGTTGTCGAGACCGAGCGGTGCACCGGAGCCGGGCACGCAAGGCACGCCGGCTTCTTTCATGATGCGGATCGCCGAGACTTTGTCGCCCATCATGCGGATCGTCTCGGCTTTCGGGCCGATGAACACGAAACCGCTTTGTTCGACGCGCTCGGCGAAGTCGGCGTTCTCGGAGAGAAAGCCGTAGCCCGGGTGGATCGCGGCCGCATCCGTGAGTTCGGCGGCGGCGATGATTGAGGGCATGTTCAGATAACTTTTGGCCGACAGCGGTGGCCCAATGCAGACCGATTCGTCGGCTAGCAGCACGTGCTTAAGATTCGCGTCGGCCGTCGAGTGCACAGCGACGGTTTTGATGCCGAGCTCGCGGCAGGCGCGCAGGACGCGCAGGGCGATCTCGCCGCGATTGGCGATGATGACCTTGTCGAGCATGTCAGGCGATCGAGAACAGCGGTTGGCCGAACTCCACGGGGTCGCCGTTCTGCACCAGCACCGAGGTGATGCGTCCGGCGCGTTCGCTCTCGATCTGGTTCATCATCTTCATCGCTTCGATGATGCACAGCACCTGGCCGACCTTCACTTCGTCGCCGATCTGTACGAAGGCTTTCGCGCCGGGCGCGGGTGCGGAGTAGAAGGTGCCGACCATCGGCGCCTGCACGACGTGATCGTTCGACTTGGGCGCGGCTGCGGTCGGTGGCTCCGCCGCAGGGGCAGCA
>Ga0214917_10004467_pt1 | contig 15530 bp, 14 predicted proteins | sample LL_1208_BB_MetaG_FD_177983 | JGI IMG/M metagenome (GOLD analysis project Ga0214917, IMG submission 177983) | Freshwater microbial communities from Lake Lanier, Atlanta, Georgia, United States - LL_1208_BB | ecosystem: Environmental > Aquatic > Freshwater > Lake | place: USA: Georgia | collected... | reverse complement strand
ATTGCTTCCAACGTGGCGATTGAAAAGTTCTCATAACTGGATGTCAGCGCGAAGAGATCGGCTGCGCCCAACCAACGGTGCACCTCGGCTTGTGGTTGATATCCAAGAAAATGAACCTGTGCGGCAATGCCTAGCGATTCTGTCAATATTTTCAGACTTTGTTCTAGCGGGCCATTGCCAATAATCAACCAGTGCCAAATAATCCCCCGTGATTTGGCAGTGGCAATGGCCTCCAATAAAAGCGAGTGGTTTTTTACTGGCACTAGCCGTGCAGTTGTCACGCCTAAAAAGGTGTCTGATCCAATGCCAAGCGCGGTCCGTACCGCACACCTGTCCACCTCGACGGCATCGATGATTGCGAGTTCAACGCCAGGTTCGATTACTGTGTATTCTTTATCCCGGTCAAATCCCATTTTGTCCAGGCTCCACGCCGGTGACCCGTGGGTAAAAAGTCCGAAATTGTTATGGCGACACAGCGATGGCAATTGCCTGCGTATCACCCCGGATGGCGGCCCGGGTAACCAAGAGACGGTAGGTTGATCACAGTATTTGAGCAGCCATGCGGGCAGGCGAAACAGCGAACAACATTGCACCACATCGAAGCGCCCCCTGGGTTGCTTGGCAATCCAGCGACATACTGATTCTTCAAAGAGAAGATTGTCAAGATGGTAGAAGGCAGCAGAAATTTTGGAATGCAGTTTCTCTGTTGCGTAGGCAAATCTTCGTAGTTCTGGGCTGCGCAGGTACACCACGTTCAGTTCAGGAAAAGTATTTTTCGGCCGCATCCAGATTGGTCTACCGGTAAGGAGCGTGACCTGATGTCCACGCTGCTGCAGGTGGCGTGCCGCGTTGGCATCAAACGATTCGCCCCCACCAAACAAGGTTCCGAGGGCACGGTTGACGATAAGGATGTTCATACATGCTTACGCAAGCGAAGCAAGGTGGCACCGGCAGATTTCCCAGCAAACCTATCAAAAATATTCTCATCCAGCCAACGAACTGTCCGATACAGCCATCGATCAAAGGACGAATCCCGAAATAACATCCCTTCGAAAACACGCATGAGTGTATTTTTAAATTGCAGCGTCTCGACTACAAATCCTGATTTTTGCAGTACGTCAAGCAAATAGTCTATAGCCACATCTTCGTGGTGCGGAGACGGGGGGACTTGCTTCCAAGGTTGGCGAAGATCATGCACGCGCCGGTTATTTTTGATGCGAAGTGGCGCATAAAGTGTGCGCATCACTCCCCTTAATAGAGTTGAGTGTTCATAGAACCATTCCTCATTCGGTTCGTGAACAATCATTACCCCGCCGGGCTTTAAAAGCATGTACAGACTCTGTGCTACCCGATCCAGATCGGGCATATGATGCAGCGTCCCAAGGCACGTAATCACTTCATACCCCCCCTCTGCAGACTCAGCATATTCCTGAATCGGTGCTTCATGTAATATGGCTTCAGGAACAATCGCATTGGCAATCTCAAGCATATCCGGTGAAATATCCAAGCCTGCGAGACGATGCCATTTGCGGTCCCGTAACATGGAAAGAAACCAGCCGGTACCACAGCCAACATCTAATATACTACTGCTTACAGGCAAATCCGCCATCGACTTCATTACTTCCTGCTTGTATCCCTCATAGGCCAAAAGCTTTGTGTAATATGTGTCGATATAAATTTCAGCTTGGTATTTTTCTGACTCAATTTCAAGGGAGTACTGTTCCACTGTATTACTCATGAGACACCTCTGTCCGCGCTAATAACAAACATGGTAGAAAATAAGGCCTCTGCAAATTTAGCAGGCAGCAGCCGATACAATCCCCTGATTATTCTGTGACGCCCCGCCACCCAATGAATTACCCTTTGATCGAGGTTAAACCCCCCAGCTGATATCCCAGCCTCACATTGTTTTGGCGTCATCAAATTGATATGTGTTGGATCGTTTTTCACATATTTACCCGTCTTGATAAGGCGCTCTAGCGGATGGAGAACCGCATCGTAAAACCTGGTATCGGATGCTACAACCAGCTTGCCGCCAGGCTTGAGGACTCGCCTCGCCTCGCGATAGAAACGAGCTAAAGCATCGGGTGGTAAGTGCTCGACCATGAATACTGTACTGATAACATCAAAGTATGCATCAGGAAATGGAAAACGACGGTCGACCGGTGCGCAAACCGGAGTCATGTTTGGCAATCGCCGGCGCAGAACTTTTTTGAGACCGTGTAAGCTTAAATCCATGATGTACACATTGGCTGATGGATGGCGCTCTGCCCATTCTGAAGTTGTGTTGCCATCCCCCCCCCTGCATCTAGTACTGTTTTAGCCTCATCTGGAATAAAACGGCTGTAATACGCGTTGTGAGGGGATGGTTTTTCCGAGATGTACCCACCACTTGCCACGTGGCGCGCATTATTCGGGTCTATATGGTATTGGGTCCATTGCTCAACTTCATCTTTATGGCCAAATAAAGGAATCCCATCCACGGTGGGATAACGGGCTGAACAGGACGGGCATTCCAAGTACTGATCTATGTGATTGAGCGGGCTAGAACATGAAATACACATGAAATCTTCATAACCCATTATATTCTCCAAAGCAAGATGAAACCGGTGTGAATGCCATATTGAGATTGTCAGCCAGTGCAATTAATCGAGTCAGCGTTTTGTGCATGTCCCGGCAATCTTTGAATTCCCAGTAATGGGTTGCTAAAACGAATGGCGCTTGCAAGCGAGCGCACCGTTCCAGACTGCGCACCAACTGATCCGCATCGGCCCTTGGGGTGAGCGCATAGGCTCGTAATTCAGTGTGCCCCCCGTAACGGAGCGGAAAAGGGTAGGCATCGCCATGACGGAGCCTCCACGCCCAGCGTTTGGCATAGGCTGGAATATAGTCCATTGTGAATGGACGATCCCCGCCCTTTCCCATGATGCCGGAAAGATAGAGGTTTGCCATGCGCACGGCCTGAATTCCCGCCTTGCCAATGGTATTGCTCGGGGGCACAAATACCTTGATCTGGGTCTTCAGCAACGATTCTAGATATGCCTTGCCGCGCTTAGTTTCCTGGGCGAGTTGCGGCCACGGTTTCCAGCCATATTCACCGATCCATTGTCCTTTTATTTGACGGTATGCGTGGTTGTAACCATGCAGCATGATTTCGACCTGGCCAGACTTGACCTTATCGATGAGCCAGTCAGTCAAAACTTTATTTTCACCTAGCGGCATTTCCGAATCCGCAGAATAGGCTGGATTAAAGCTCATTCCGCGATGCACGGGACTGGAAAAAGGCACTGTTGCCAATGAAATCGGGATTTTTCCCCAATAAGGACCATAAACCGTATCTAATTCGTTTGGTGTCGTAAAGAACGAGGTATCGTCATCGCGAATGGAGAAACTTGGGCGCGTGATGTTGGTCATTTTGATGTGACAACAAAATTATAGGAATAACGCCAATCCCAATTGTGGTAATCAGCAATAATATCGAAACGCCGCGCAATTACCTGCCGCGTGTTCGATAGCGAATGACCCTTTACACCAATTTCCCAATAGTGCTCACCGTTAAATTTATGATTCTTCCAGAAAAGGGGAATTCTCAGTCTGAAGCTTTTCCTGAAAATCGGCTCTATGGAAAGCCTTAGCTCTGGCACAAGACAAGCGAATGGAAGGTAAATTAGAGCGCTTTTAGTTACGCGCGATATTTCTGAAAGGCAGCGATCAAAGTACTCAAACGGCAAATGCTCCAATACATGTGATGCGATTATGATATCAAATTGCTTATCGTCAAACATTGAAAGATCGTCCACGCTCCCTAAGACATCTGGGCTCAGGGCAGGGTCAATATCCATAACCGTCACATCTACATTCCACGTTCGCAGAATCGCCGCTTCCAAACCTGCCCCCCCCCAATAATAAGAACTCTTTGTGGAGTGAAACGCATGCAGTCCCGTATCTGTGCATGAGCGTTGATGAAATTCGTCAAACCCAACCGATCGCGATAGCTATTTGCGTCAATTTGTATCTTTGGGTCGAATGGCGTGTTGGTATTCATATCTCCGCTCTCTTAATAAACAACCATTGTCTAATTTTTAGTGGCAGCAATAGATTCATGCTCAACACGATAGCCTTTCCTTTGGTGGCTGAATTACCGTAGCGAAGCGCTCGTAACAGGTCAGGCAACGCTAGAAACCCGGTGGTGGTGAGCGCAAGGTACATGGCGCGATAGAGAGAATACTTACCAAGCTGACTGGGGCAATGTGCAAGCCATGTCAATTCGTGATCTTTAATTAGTTGAATTGTCGCCTCAGCCATCTGCGCGGCACGTCGTACAGCAGAGTGTGCGCCAGTCAGGTTATCACCTACTTTTCTGTGATATATGCGTGCAGGCCGGTTTACCAATAGTGCAGGCCGTTGCTTAATAATGCGCCAGTGGCGAAGTGCTTCCATACCGTTAAATGGTGGCCATGGTGAAATCGCAATTGCATCGCGTCGGTATATAGGGAAAAACTCACCCCATATTTTTTGCTCGCAGACATGATCAAGGTAATTGGTTTCAAGACGCTCGGCAGGCAAATAATAAAGACCGCCACGTCCTTCGCTATCGACTACTGTAAATGCCACCCAAGCGATCTCAGGCCGAGATGCCTGAATCTCCGCCAGCATTACCTGAAGAGTGGTTTCGTGGAGCAGCTCGTCGTCGCTATCAAGGTAAATAACGTAATCAGCCTGAATTTCCTGTTCACCTCGGTTCCTTGCGCCGTTCACCCCCTTATTTTCTTGCCAAACATAAGTGATACGGGGGTCGTTGAATTCTTGTACGACTTCGCGGGTGCTGTCGGTTGAGCCATCATCGACTATGATCCATTGGAACCGCTTTTCGGTTTGCTTGAGCAAGCTAGCCCAGACACGCGGCAAGAGATGAGCCCGGTTGTAGGTTGGGGTTATGATCGACACTGCTGCATTCATGATTTCATTGCCTTGTCTAGGCAACGGTGCAGTGTCTTTCTCACTGACACACTTTCCTCGCCAGGATAGGTAAGGCCAGCAATCAACAAGACGCATACAACAGCACAAACATTCACAAGCAGATTAGGCAGCCCATGGGTTAGCGAAACTGGCACGAATGATGACATGATGTAAGTTGGTGCAAGGAATATCAATACCCATCCTGCCCATTTCAGATGACGTGCCCAGTCAATGTGGTAGCCCAGTTTTTTCAGGCCATGCAGCCCCGCGCTCAGCATGATCCAATAGCTGATGGACGTAGCCAAAGCAATACCAAACAGCCCCCAGCCCAGACCAAACAAAAACCATGCGTTCAGGACAATATTGGCCACCATACCAAGCGCTGTGCGTCGAACCATGAAGCCGATTCGCCGCTCTACCTGGAAAATTTGATCCAAAGGTCCAATCAGGAACAGCGGTAGAACCATCCAGGCATACGCAAATATTCCGGTAGCTACTAACTGAGTGTCCGCAGCAGAGAACATGCCCCGCTCTAGTAATACCTGCACCATCGCGGGACCTGCAAGCAGCATAAAACAGGTGGCACCCAGCGCAATAAAAATACCCATTGAAAGCAATGCATTCAGCCGCTTGCCACGCCCTTCAACGGTATCCTGTTCAGCGATGACTGTAATAAAGGAACCCGACAGACTGATCACACCGGGCAACAACGAGACGATTGTCATGGCGTAAGCCACTGCGGAAATACCGCCTGTAGGCAGGTAAGAAACGAAGATTCGATCGGTCAGAACGAAGATGTATTGCGCCCCCTGCAAAACCAATAGGCCAGGAGCAAGTTGCAGGGACTGGCGCACGGAGTCCGAGAATGGGTTGCCCAATGGGAAAACAAAGTGCCTTGACTTGTGCAAAAGGTACAAGAAGGCAGAAGTCACGCCGACGCTTAAGGACCAGAGCAGAACATGCCCATCCTCTCGAAACAAGGCGACACACACCAATACGGTAAGCGCGGTCAAAAACTCGGCTTGATAGAAGGTGGAAAACTGGCGTATAGCCCGCAATACTGCGCCCATCAGTCGGAGCGGGATGTATAGAATGATGACAGGCAAAAGCCATGGAATGGCCTCTGCGAGTAATTGCCTTTGCTCCGCTTCAAAGCCAATCGCAACTTGGGCCATGTGGTCTTTGCCCAGATAAAGGATCAACGCCAGCAGTACTGACCCAGCCAACACATATGAAAACAGACCCGAGGCGATTCGCTTGAATTCGTCACGGCGGCCCTCTTGCCAGGCCTTGACCATGCTGGGCACGGCGACTACATCAATCATCGTGGCCCAGGAAAAGACAAGGACTCCCAGAAGTGCCAACGCCATGTAAAAAATATCGAGTTGCGCACTCAACCCGATTGCTGCAGCAATGATGATATGCTTTGCCAAGCCTGCCAGTCGGTCGAGCCCTTTCCAGAGCATCGCCGTTCCGATGGAGTGAAGAAAGGACTCTTGCTTCATCTCTAATTTATTTGTTGCGATCGACGGCATTCTCGCGATACAGGGGGATCGTTGCGCGAGTGGTAAATCAAGGCCTTGAGCAAACTCACTTAAGCAGGTCCTTCACATACCACGCCATCGCTTCGGCTAGGCCTTCGCCAACACGGTGTGTTGGCCGGTAGCCCAGCAGGCTCTCGGCCTTGCTAACGTCAGCTTGGGAATTGCGAACGTCGCCGACGCGGAAGTCGCGGTAGACGGGGTTGGCGTCTTGCAGGTGCGGGAACCTGCTGGCGAGGTTATCGCGGAGGTGGAAGTAGAGTTGGTTCAGGCTGGTGCGGTCGCCGACAGCTACGTTGTAGACCTGGTTGGCGGCCTCGTCGTTGGTTGCGGTTGCCGCTAGCAGGTTGGCCTGAACGGTGTTGTCGATGTAACAGAAGTCGCGGCTGGTTTCTCCATCTCCATTGATGTAGAGTGGCTCATTTTTGATCATGGCGGCAATCCACTTGGGGATAACGGCAGCGTATGCGCCTTCAGGGTCTTGGCGACGGCCGAAGATATTGAAGTAGCGCAGGCCGATGGTATTGAAGCCGTAGGTGCGGGCGAAGACCTCGGCATAAAGTTCGTTGACCAGCTTGGTGACGGCGTAGGGGCTGAGGGGCTTGCCGATTTTGTCTTCGACTTTAGGCAGGTCGGGGTGGTCGCCGTAGGTGGAGCTGCTGGCGGCGTAGACGAAGCGTTTGACCTTGGCGTCGCGGGCGGCGACGATCATGTTGAGGAAGCCATCAATGTTGTTCTGGTTGATGGTGATGGGGTCTTCGATACTGCGGGGGACGGAGCCGAGGGCGGCTTGATGTAGGACGTAGTCTACTGCGTAGGTCTGATGACTGAGTGCTGATGACTGAGTGGTCCAGTTCATTGCTTGGCGACAGTCTTCCAGGTTACGGATGTCGCCGTTGATGAACTGGAAGTTTGCCCATTGCTTAGCGCTGACGAGGGTTTGGACTTCGTCTAGGTTTCGTTGGTGGCCGGTGCTGAAGTTGTCGAGGCCGACGACACGCTGTTTGAGTTTGAGCAGGGTTTCGAGCAGGTTACTGCCGATGAAGCCAGCTACGCCGGTAACCAACCAGGTTTTCGGATGGGCTTGGAGTGCTTGTTTGAGAGATTCAAATGCGGTCATGGTTACAGCCTCAGATCCGATTCCTGCGCCGAAAGTACATACTTCAAGTCGTAAAGAACTGAAACCGGCTTACCGAGTGCACGGATCGCAGCGGCACCCATGTCTTTGAACTGGTGGTGGCCGACGGCCAGAATGATGGCTTCGTAGGTTCCACTATTGGGTTTTGAGATCGGTGTGATGCCATATTCGTGCTGGGCTTCTATTACAGTGACCCAAGGGTCGTAAACGTCCACATCGCAGTTGTAATCCTTAAGTTCAGCGACGATATCCACAACGCGGGTGTTGCGCAGGTCTGGGCAGTTTTCTTTGAAAGTCAGACCCATGACCAACACCTTGGCGCCTTCGACCTGGATTCGCTTCTTGGTCATGGCCTTGACCAGTTGGGCAACCACATAGGCGCCCATGCTGTCGTTCAGGCGGCGGCCAGCCAGGATAATTTCCGGGTGGTAGCCAATCGCCTGGGCTTTGTGGGTGAGATAGTACGGGTCAACGCCAATACAGTGACCGCCGACCAGACCAGGACGGAAGGGCAGGAAGTTCCATTTACTGCCTGCGGCCTTGAGAACAGCCTCAGTATCAATGCCCATCTTGTTGAAGATGAGTGCCAACTCGTTGATAAGTGCGATGTTGAGGTCGCGCTGGGTGTTTTCGATGACCTTAGCCGCTTCAGCGACTTTGATGCTATCGGCCTTGTGAGTCCCAACGGCAATGATCTCGTTGTAGAGGGCATCGACGAGATCAGCGATTTCTGGTGTTGAGCCGGAGGTGACCTTCTTGATGGTGGTGACTCGGTGTTCCTTGTCGCCAGGGTTGATGCGTTCGGGGCTGTAACCGCAGAAGAAGTCCTGATTGAACTTGAGGCCAGAATGCTTTTCGAGGACCGGCACACAGTCTTCCTCGGTACAGCCGGGGTAGACGGTTGATTCGTAAATGACGATGTCGCCCTTCTTCAGCACCTTGCCGACGGTTTCGCTGGCCTTGATGAGTGGGGTGAGATCTGGTCGCTTATGCTCATCGATAGGTGTGGGGACGGTGACGATGTAACAGTTGCAGACGCGTAGGTCGTCAAGGTGGGTGGTGTAGCTCAGATGCTTGGCGGCAGCGAGCTCTTCTTGGGTGGTTTCTAGTGTGAAGTCGTTGCCGGCTTTGAGTTCATCAATGCGGCGCTGGTTGATATCAAAGCCGACAACGGAGCGCTTGCGGCCGAACTCAACGGCGAGTGGGAGACCTACATAACCAAGGCCAACTATGGCCAATTTGATATCTTGTAGCTGCACTATCTATCTCACTTGTCGCAGTAATTGCGGTACCAAGCCACGAAGTTGGCAACGCCAAGATCTACCGGAGTGGTGGGCTTGTAGTGGAACTGTTCGACGAGGTCGGTGACGTCGGCGAAGGTATCCGGCACGTCGCCGGGTTGCAGGGGCAGCATGTCCATGTCTGCTCTCTTGCCGAGTGCTTTTTCGAGTGCGGCGATGTAGCCCATAAGCTCTACTGGGCTGTTGTTGCCGATGTTGTAAACGCGCCAGGGGGCTAGGCTGGTACCCGAGTCTGGTTCTGCGCCCGACCAAGCGGGATTGGGCTGGGCGGGTTGGTCCAGCACACGGATGACGCCTTCGACGATGTCGTCGATATAAGTGAAGTCGCGACGGTGCTTGCCGTAGTTGAAGACGGGGATTTTTTCGCCGGCAAGAATGGCTTTGGTGAACTTGAAGAGCGCCATGTCGGGCCGGCCCCAAGGGCCATAGACGGTGAAAAAGCGCAGGCCGGTGGTGGGCAGGTTGTAGAGGTGGCTGTAGGTGTGGGCCATCAGCTCGTTACTCTTCTTGCTGGCGGCGTAGAGGCTAAGGGGGTGGTCAACGTTGTGATGAACAGAAAAGGGCATCGTCGTATTGGCCCCGTACACACTGGAACTGCTGGCGTACACCAAGTGCTCAACACCGTTGTGGCGGCAGCCTTCTAGGATGTGGGCAAAGCCGACGATATTGCTGTCGATATAGGCAAGCGGGTTTTCGATGGAGTAACGCACGCCGGCCTGGGCGGCTAAGTTGACGACTCGCTGCGGCTTGTGGGTGGCGAAACACTCTTCCATGGTTTTCCGGTCACCGATGTCGATGCGCAGGTGGGTGTAGTTGGGGCGGCTGGCATGGCGAGCCAGGCGGGCCTCTTTAAGGGCGGGGTCGTAGTAGTCGTTGTGGTTGTCTACCCCGATGACGGTGTCGCCACGCTCAAGTAGTCTTAGTGACAGTGCCGAGCCAATAAAACCTGCTGCGCCGGTAACAAGTACTTTCATTTAATCGCTTCCAAATAAGTCACGCGTGTATAACTTGGCCGCTACGTCGGACAGTGCCTCTGTTTTGCGATTGGTGATGATTACGTTCGCTTCACGCTTGAATGCTTCCAGGTCATTGACGACTCTTGAGTTGTAGAAATCGGACTCCTTTAGCGCAGGCTCGTAGACAATGACCTCAATGCCCTTCGCCTTGATGCGCTTCATGATTCCCTGAATGCTAGAGGCACGGAAGTTGTCGGAGCCGGCCTTCATGATCAGGCGGTAGATCCCAACAACCTTGGGCTTGCGGCGAAGGATTTCGTCGGCAACGAAGTCTTTGCGAGTGGTGTTGGAATCAACGATGGCGTGGATGAGGTTTTGTGGCACGTCCCGGTAGTTGGCCAGTAGCTGTTTTGTGTCTTTGGGCAAACAGTAGCCACCGTAGCCGAAGCTGGGGTTGTTGTAGTGGTTGCCAATGCGGGGATCAAGGCACACGCCGTCGATGATCTGGCGGGTATCCAGGCCGTGGGTGGCGGCGTACGTATCCAGTTCGTTGAAGTAGGCCACCCGCATGGCAAGGTAAGTGTTGGCGAACAGCTTGATGGCCTCTGCTTCGGTGCTGTCGGTGAACAGTGTGGGTATGTTTTGTTTGATGGCACCCTGTTGAAGGAGTTTGGCGAAGGTTTCGGCGCGCTTTGACTTCTCCCCAACGATGATGCGGCTGGGGTGCAGGTTGTCGTAAAGGGCTTTGCCTTCGCGCAGGAATTCCGGGCTAAAGATGAGTTTCTGCGTGCTCAGCGCTTCTTTGGTCTTGGCGGTGTAGCCCACGGGCACCGTAGACTTGATGACCATCACCGCGTTCGGATTGATGGTGATGACGTCTTTGATGACCGCCTCGATGGACCGGGTATTGAAGTAGTTGGTCTCGGGGTCGTAGTCGGTGGGGGTGGCGATGATGACGAAGTCGGCACCTGTGTAGGCATCGGCTCTGTCGAGCGTGGCTCGAAAGTTCAGCGGCTTGTGAGCCAGAAATTCTTCGATCTCTTTGTCTGCGATCGGGGATTTTTTCTGGCCTAGTCGCGCGACTTTCTCGGGGACGATGTCCAGCGCGACGACTTCGTTGTGCTGCGCCAAGAGGATGGCGTTGGAGAGGCCGACGTAGCCGGTTCCGGCGATGGCGATCTTCATTGGGCTTACTTTCTCAGGCCAACCACCTGGTCTCCGCCCACTTCCGCCTTCAGCGCCTCAATCTCCACCTTCAGCGCGTCGTACTCTTCCATCTTGCGTTTGAGGAAGCGGCTGGTCAGCGCCACCTTTTCGGCAATGCCATGAGGGGTGAGCAGATAGACGTACTTGAATTTGTTCTTGCTTTTGGAGAAGTTCGCCATCTTCACAAAGCCCTTGTCGATGAGGGCGTTGAGGCAGTAGTTCAGCCCGCCCACACTCATGCCGAGCTTGTCGGCTAGCTCGCGTTGGGTTAGGTCCGGGTTGTCGTGCAAGATGCGCATGATCCTGAAATGGGTGTCTTCCTGGATCTTGGCTTGGCGACTGGTCATGTTTGTGCGGCTCTTTTTTGAGTTGGCGTAAGGGCTTAATGGGCTTTGGGCACGCTACCGCAGTGCCGTATAGGATCGGCTGGCGCGGCCTAGGGGGTAAAAAGTAAGATGTAACGCACTTCTGTAAGAAGTCGAACGAGTCTACCGCAGAACCGGCGTCCGTTCTACAGTTGAACGAAACTATTTCTCCATTCGCGAATCGATGATGGGTCTATGCGGCTAATCTTGGCCGGTCAGGCCCCAGTGGCGGCCTCCTCCGGGGCCGCTTCAGTGGTCTGAGCCTGTTGTTGTACCGCCTCTTCCATGCTGACGGTGTTCACCACCAGCTCGAGGTGGGTCAGGATTTCCGGCTCGTGGCGGCCGATGTAGCTCTTGACCGCCCCGTTGGCCAGTAGCTTGGTGAGGTAGCCCTTGGCTACCACCAGTTTAAGCAGGTCGGAGCCGTAGGAGCTCTCGGCCTCCTGGTATTTCTCTTGCACTTGGCTCATCTCTTTTTCCAGCTTTTCGATCTGCTCGATGGGCGCGGTCTTCTTTTCCCGCTCGGCGGGCTTAACGTCGGTGCGCTGCTCCGTCGGCGTAGCTTTGAGCAGGGCCTCAGCGTGGGCCACGGTGATGGTGTTGCTGGCAATCATCAGCTCCACCGCTTCCACCTGCCGGGCGGCCTTCATGTTGCGCAGGATGCGCGTGACGTCTGGGATGAACTGCTTGTCTTGCAGCAGGGTGATGGCCTCCGGGCAGATGCCTTCGAGCAAGTTGATGCGCCGGTTGATGGAGCTCAGATTGACGTTGAACGCCCGGGCCAGCCGTTCCTTGCTCACGCCACGGTCGATGGCGCGGCGGATCATATAGTGCTCTTGAACGGTGGAGAGTCTATTGATCCGGTGGTTGTAGGTGTAACTCTCTTCATCGAGTGCCAACAGGCAGGGGCCGACGCTCATGCCCAATTCCTTCAGGGCCAGCACGCGCAGGTGGCCGTCCAGCACCAGGTACTCGGGCTTTTTGCGGTCGGGCTGGATGACGGACAGCGGCTCGATCAGCCCCACCTCGTTGATGCTCGATACGATCTGCTTGTACTTGCGCGTGCTCATCACGCCGTCGGGCACCTTCTTGCTGGGCAGCAGCTGGTCCAGCGGGATCTGGTAGGTTTCTAGCTCGAAACCCAGCAGGGTGTTAAGCGGGGCGGTCGGTAGGTTCGGGCCGTCGTGGTGGTCATCACCGTGGCCGGGCTGGTAGATGCCGGGGTACATCTCGGTCAGGTTGTTTCGTGGGTTCGGCTGGATGGGATTCATGGCCAGGTTCATGTGGTCGCTCCTTCGGTTTCGGGGGTGATCGGTGCGCTCAGGCTGGCGGCACCGCCCAGGGTGTTGATCCGCTCGGCCAGGTACTTGGGCAGGGTATCCAGACCCTCGGCGCGCAGCAGGTTCACAAAGTGCTCGTCGGCGAACAGTTTTTTGAGGCCCTGCACCACCAGCAGCAGGCGTTGGTGAGCGTGCTCGGCCTTCAGGACCATCTTGCGTTGGCGCTCGACCTCGCGCTGGTAGGTGCGCACCAGGCTGTAGCTGGAGGTGGGTGGTTTGATTTGGTCCCGGTTGGGGGATGCCGGGCCATGCTCCAGGCGCTTCTCGATCAGGCGTTTGGCTTCGATGATCTGGCGCCCCTTGAGCTGGCCGTTTTCATAAGCTTCTTGCAGCAGGTTGCCCAGGTTGGCTTGGCCGTCCTCCCCAGTGGTGGCGGCGTTTTCGTTGGCGCGGGCGATTTCCAATGCCGTGGTCAGCGGGATGGTGCCGCGCTGCACGCCTTCGATAAGGCGTTCCTCCCCCTGGTCGAGCAGGAAGACGATGTCCTTGACGTACTTGGGTGACAGGCCCGTCTTCTGGATGATGATCTCGGCGCTGTGGCCGCGTTTGCGCAGCACCTCGATATCGGCCAGGATCTCCAGCGGACGGTAGCCGCGCCGGGCGATGTTCTCGGCCAGGCTCATGATGAAGGCGTCTTCATCGCTCACGTCCACCACCAGGGCGGGGATATGGGTCTCGCCCAGGATGCGAAAGGCGTTCAGGCGCCCCTCGCCGCAGACCAGCAAGTAGCGCGGGTCGCCGTCGTCGCCGGGACGCTCGGCCACGGTGATGGGTTTTTTGAGGCCGATGGCGCGGATGTTGTCGACGATCTCCTCGAAGACCTTCATGTTGCGGTCGCGCGAGTTCAAGACCTCGATACGGTCGATGGGAACCAGCGTGACGGCGTCGGGGGTGCCGGTCATCATGGGGTCCTCCTGTTCTGGTGTGGTTGGAATGAGTGCGATGCCATGGGGTGAGCTCCTTTCAAGGTGGGTGGATCAGACACGGCGCTGCAGGCGTTGCCGCTCCGACATGCCGTAGAAAAAGCTCAAGTCGTCGAAACGGAAGCACTCGAAGTCCGCGCGGTTTCGGTTGCTGACTCGGATCTCCTCATCCGGTAGGTCGAGCCGAGGCAGCAAGTAGTAGTCCAGCTCGGCGGCGTTGTCGGCGTCGAGCCGGATGGCCAATGTCAGGTCCGGATCAAACCTCGCGGGGTCGAAGCGGATGCGCCAGCGCTGCAGCCCGTTGGCGGCGGTCTGGCAGCGCGCCAGCACTAGGCTGATGACCAGCTCGTCGTTGAGGGTGAGCAGATCGGTTTTGGGATCGCGCCGGATGTGGCCGCCCAGCTCGGCAATGGTGTGCTCGGTGCGGCTGACGATTTCCGGGTGCAGCTGGCGCAGGCGGCGGTTGACTTCCAGGAACTCGGTGCTGCTCGGGTAGTGGTAGCCCACCAGCTCGTAGGCCCGGGTCAGGCTGCCAAAGCGCTGAATGTAGGTGGCGGCACTGGGCAGTGCCGGGGACTGGTCGATGATGAAACCCGACAGGCGCCCGCATTCGGCGTACAGAGCTTTGAGATGGTCGAGCAGTTCGGCGTCGGTCAGCTTCTTGCTGCGTTCGGCCAGGCTTTCCTGGGCGGCCATGAAGGTGGCCACCGGCACGATGCCGTCAAACGCCCCTTCCTTGCGGATCCACATCTCGGGTGGGTTGTCGACATGCTTCTTCTTGAGCTTGAAGGAGCGGCGGTTGTAGACGTTGTTGCCGATGTACTTCTCGTTGGTCAGCACCTGGCGCACGGTGCTGTACGTCCAGGGGCGGTCCAGATCGGTGTAGATGGGCTGGTCGTTCAAGCGTTTGACGATATCGGCGATGGACAGATCGTCCTCCACCAGCCAGCGGTAGACCTGGTTGACGGTGGCCACTTCAAAGTCTGGCCCGGGCATCAGGATCACCCGGTCGGTCTGCAGGCTTTTGTGCTCGCCGCGCTTGAGCTCGCCCTTGACGGCGCCGGACTGGTCGATCAGCACCCGGCGCAGGCCAAAGCCGGCTTGGCCGCCTTGGCGGAAGCCCAGTTCGATCAGCCGGCACTGGCCGGCAAACACCTTGGCCGAGAGCTCCCGGCTGTACTCCCCGGCCATGGCGCGTTTGACGCCTTTGACGATTGTGGAAACTGGGGAGCCATCGTTTTCGAACTGCTCGGCGACGTAGGCGACGTGGATGTTCTTGCGCTTGCAGATGTACTCGTAATACGCCGACTCGTCCGCATCCTGAAACCGGCCCCAGCGGCTGACGTCGTAGACCAAGATCAGGTTGAAGTCGGTGTTGCCAGATTCGACATCGGAGATCAGGCGCTGCAAGGACGCCCGGCCGTCGATGGACAGGCCGCTTTTGCCTTCGTCTGCGTAGGTGCGGACGATCTGGATGTTGCGCCGCTCGGCGTACTCGCGGATCTTGTCCGCCTGGTTGTGGGTGGAGTACTGCTGATGCTCGGTGGACATGCGCACGTACTGGGCGGCGCGGAAGGCGGGCGTGGATGCTTGAGTTGCCGGCGGTTCGGCTGTGAGGTCTGATTCGGTGGCCATGTTCTTTCTGCGCTCATTCGTTTGAGCCATGTTTGCTTCGAAGGCCAAGACGTATCAAGGCGTTCGGCGCAGAAAGAAGGAATAAAGGCGAAGAAAGCGACGGTGGCCGCCGAGGGGTCAGCCGGCCTTGCGTAATAGCCCAGTGTCGATCTGCATCGACACGGGT
>Ga0214917_10004466_pt1 | contig 15531 bp, 17 predicted proteins | sample LL_1208_BB_MetaG_FD_177983 | JGI IMG/M metagenome (GOLD analysis project Ga0214917, IMG submission 177983) | Freshwater microbial communities from Lake Lanier, Atlanta, Georgia, United States - LL_1208_BB | ecosystem: Environmental > Aquatic > Freshwater > Lake | place: USA: Georgia | collected... | reverse complement strand
CATTGAATTTGGGACTTCAATTGAAACGGGACTATCCTCAAAATACATAACAGTATATTTTTCACCATCTTTAAGAAAAAAATGATTGTCCCCTACTACATCTTCGGAAAGTTCAATTTGCTCGTAAGTTACTGGATCCATAAAAACAAAAAAACTATCTTTATATAAATATTGTAGGGATTTTTTGAAAATATCAGCCTCTTCAACATTATCAACAGAAGAATAAACTTTTTCTGCTACATTTCCATCGAGCAAACTTCTTACTCTAAGTCTAATAGTAGCTCCACTTCTTGCAGTTTTAGAGTGTTCGTATTTTTCTACTTTATATGGAGTGTTACCATCTTTGAAAACAACTCCGGTTTTTAGTTCTGAGGCACTTAACATAATTTTATTCCTATAATTTTCTACTTTGGTACCGTGGGAGGGAGTCGAACCCTCAAGAGATTGCTCTCATTGGTTTTTGAGACCAACGCGTATACCATTCCGCCACCACGGCAAGTTTTTTAATTATACCAAATCTTTACTGAGTTGCTCCTGTTACTTCGTAAAATCTGGTTCTATCTCCTTTAAATTTTAAAGGAATTTCACCTGTAGCTCCAGCTCGGTGTTTAGCTATAGACAAAATATAGTCTTCTCTATTATCTCGGTCCGGTCTGGATAAAAACATTACAATATCTGCGTCTTGTTCGATAGATCCAGAATCTCTAAGGTCGGAAAGTTGAGGTCTTCCATCATCTCTTGTTTCTACAGCTCTTGAAAGCTGTGAAAGCGCAACAACTGGCACTTTCATTTCCCTAGCCAGATTTTTAAGTCCTTGTGAGATATCAGAAACTTGCTGTACCCTACTTTCATTTACAAAAGATTTACAAAGTTGTAAGTAGTCTACCATTACTAAATCTATTGGAACTTTCATAACAAGTCTTCTTATTTTAGTTCTCATTTCAAGTACCGAAATTCCAGGAGTATCGTCAATATAAAAATTTAAATCAGAAAGCTCTCCCATTGCAATTGAATATCTCTCCATCTCCGCATCGGTTAATTGACCATGTCTAATTTTCCAGTTCTCTAGGTTGGCTTGAGCTGAAATCATTCTTTGAATAATTTCTTCTTGTCCCATTTCGAGTGAAAAGAAAGCAATATTTTTGTGATGGTTGATTGCCGCAAATTGAGCCATATTTATTGCTAAAGATGTTTTACCAACAGAAGGCCTTGCTGCTAAAATAATAAGCGCTTCTTTATGGAAACCTGAAAGCATTCTATCTAAAGTCTTAAGACCAGTTGGAACTCCACGTAACATTCCAGAATTTCTTTGGAGTTCGTCTAATTTTTCAAACGAAACTTCAAGAGTTTTGGAAATCGGAACAAAATCGCTTTTAACAGTATCTCTATAAATTGAAAACAAATTTTGCTCAGCCTTATCGATAATCTCCCCAACGCTTAAATCATCGTAAGCGAGTTCGGAAATCTTAGCAGAGGCTGAAATTAAATTTCTTCTAACTGCTGCTTCTTGAACCAGTCTGGCATGGTGATCTGAATTTGATGAGGTTGGAACAAAATAAACTAATTCGGATAAATAACTTACTCCCCCTACTTCTTCAAGTTTACCAAGTTTATTAAGCTCATTTTGTAAAGAAATAATATCAATCGGATCTCTTTTTTCGTATAGATTTAAAATTGCAGTAAAAATATTTTGATGCGAAGTTTTATAAAAATGGTCCGGTCTTAAAAAATCAACGATATTAATAATTGAGTTTTTATCAATCAAAATGGAACCTAATACAGATTTCTCTGCGTCTATATCTTGAGGTGGTAATCTCAAATTTTTATTATTTTGAGCCATTTTCTATCCCTTTCTCAAAAATTTAATGACTTGGTTTTAAGATTATGATTTTTGTATCTTCGTTCGATGGAGCAGATTGAAGTTTTAAGTAATCCTCTGTTTGCGGATTCTTTTCCCCCATTTCATGAAGGAAAATAGAAATATCAGCTAAATCATTTAGTTTTGAATCTTCAGTTTTGTAATGCATTGGGATTACAATTTTTGGTTCTAAAGCTGAAATTATTTTAGATGCTTCGAAGGAATCGATAGTAAAGTGACCTCCAACGGGAATTAATAAAATATCAACAACTCCTAATTTTGATAGTGCTTTTTCGTCAAGTTGGTGACCCAAATCACCTAAATGAACAATATTTATACCCTCAATATCGATTGAGAAGGCAGTATTCATCCCTCTTTCTTTACCTTCTTTATCATCGTGAAAAGTTTGAACCCCATTGATATAGACATCGTCAATCTCGTATTCTCCAGGACCACTTATTAGATATTCATGATTCACCTGTGAGTTAAATGAATGATCCTCATGATTATGAGTATTTAATAAAATTCGGCAATTTTGTTTAGGCATTTTAAAGCCTAACATTTCAGGATTATAAGGATCGATAACTAAAGAAGTTTTTTTACCTTTAATATAAAAACAAGAATGACCAATATATGTTAATTCCATATTTGATATATTACCAAAAAGATATAATTTTTATATAATTAATTTTAGTTATGATTTCAACCAACCCTTACAAAGGAACTAAAGATTTTTACCCCTACGAGCAACTAGTGCAACATTTTATCTTTGATAAATGGAAAAAGGTTGCCCAATCTCACTCCTTTGAAGAGTATCAAACTCCAATTATTGAGCCTTCAGAAATTTATGAAGCAAAGTCTGGTGAAGATGTGGGGAATAAAGAGCTTTTTACTTTTACTGATTTAGCGGAAAGAAAACTTTGCTTAAGACCTGAGATGACTCCTTCTGTCACCAGAATTGTTGCTTCCAAATATAAAGAGCTACCAAAACCTATTAAATTTTTTTCGATTGGATCTTTTTATCGAAATGAAAGACCTCAAAAAGGTCGAAATCGTGAGTTTTGGCAAATTAATGCTGACATTTTTGCAGATTCTTCTATTTATTCTGATGTTGAAGTTTTACTTGTAGCTTTAAATATTATGAAAGAGTTTAAAGCTCCTAAAAATTCTTACACTTTATTTGTTAATCATCGTAAACTTTTAAATGATTTTTATATCGAATTAGGGCTTAGTTCTGAAAATAAAATCCAAGTTACTAGAGTCATTGATAAATTTGAAAAACTTTCACTCCCTGTTTTTCATGAAGAATTATCAAAATATTTAACTGAACAACAAATTGAAAAAATTGAAAAATTTTTAACTTTAGGAATTAGAGAATTACAAAATATATTTCCAAGTCTTGAGCACTCAGAAGGTTTTGACGAATTGAATAAAATATTATCAATTATGAATGGCCTAGGTTTTGCCGAAAATATCTCATTTAAACCATCGCTAGTTCGAGGTTTTGATTATTATGACGGCCTTGTCTTTGAAATGTACGATAATAACCCTGAAAATAATAGATCTCTATTCGGAGGCGGAAGATACAACGGACTTGCCTCAATTTTTGGACAAAATAATTTTCCAGCCGTGGGATTTGCTGTTGGGAATGAAACCTTTCGTATCTTTTTAGAAAATTGGAATTTAATCCCTCAGGCAAAAATTCTTCTTGGAAAACCTCAAGTGGGTATTTTTGCCGTGAAGCATTCCGGAAGCCCTTCTCTAGACGAAAATCTGCTTAGTCAAACTTTACTTATTGCTAATGAGATTAGAAATCTTTGCCCTAACATTAACATAGATACAATTTTAGAACCTAAATCGCCTTCAGCGGGGCTTGATTATATTTCCAATAAAAATTATGATTTTGCATTAATAATTGGAGTAGATGAAATTAATGCTAAAAAAATTACTATTAAACAAATGGATACTGGATCCCAAAAAACTTTAACTCTCCATGAATTAGTTTCATTCTTAAAACAACTGCCTCATGAAAATCTTTAGCTACTTTTACCTAATTATAGCCACAATTATTTGGTCCTTTGCACCTGCTTTGGTCAAGCTAGCACTCAACGATATTGATCCTTTTTATTTTTTATTTATCAGATTTTTTCTGGTAAGCCTTTTTTGCCTTCCTTACCTTATATTTGTTATTCTGAAGAAAAAATATTCTTGGTATGATTGGAAAAATATAATTATTTTTTCCTTAACCGGTCAGGTAAGTTTGCTTTTATTTTTTAAAGGCCTTGATTTAACCTCTTCAACTGATGCTATTATTTTAGGTTTAATCGGGCCTCTATTAACAATTGCAGCCGGTCATTATTTTTACAGAGAAAAATTAGATTTTATTAAAGAATTAGGAATTTTTCTTTCATTTGTAGGAGCAGCGCTTGTTGTTGTGGAACCTTTACTTTCTCAAACAAACGGAATCGCTAAAGATAGATTTAATGGAAATTTATTAATACTATTCTCTACTTTTATAGGTGTGTTTTGGGTAATCTATGCTAAGTTTTTATTTGGTAAAAATTCCTTAAAGTTTATCTCTTTAGTTAAAAATTTCGGACTTAAGCTTCATAAAAAGAAATACAATGATGTAGATTTTAATATTTTATCTTTTTATCTAGCTTTCTTATTTATGATTCCCTTTTATATTTTAAATTTTAATACCTATAACCTGGCTACCTTGAATTTAAGCAGCACTTCAATAGGGGTAATTCTTTATATGGCCCTTTTATCTTCTATTTTGGCCTATATTCTTTATATTAAATCCCAAGCTGTTTTGGATGTTACGGAAGTTTCAATTTTAAGTTACGTCTCTCCCCTATTTTCTCTTCCAGCAAGTTACTTTATCTTAAAAGAAGTTCCTTCAAACTCATCCTTTATCGGACTTTCAATTATTTTTTTAGGAATAGCAGTCGCCCAAACCCATAAAATCAAGGCAAAATAATTGATAAATTATCAAAAAAATGTTATATTTGGTCTTATGAAATCAAGCATTCAACCAAAATTAAACAAAATTACAGTAACTTGCGCTTGCGGTTATTCTTTTGAATCTCACTCAACTTTAGATAAGCTGAAGGTTGATATGTGCTCAAATTGTCACCCTTTTTATACAGGAAATGAAAGATTTGTTGACACTGAAGGAAGAATCGATAAATTCAATAGAAAAAGAAATTTAGCTCAAGGAAACGTTAAAGTTGAAAAAACTGTTAAGACTGAGACTAATGAACCCCAATACAAACCTACCCTTAAAGAAATTTTCAATCAAAACTCTGAAAACTAAATAATTCTTATGGATGAAACAATCAGGATTTTAAGCGAAGAAATCGCTAAAATCGATTCTAAAATTAAAGAAAATCAAGCCTTACTAGAAGATCCTGAATTCAAAGATTTAACTGCGGATATAAAAGCTGAAATTGTGGGTCTTGAGGAAACCAAAGTTTCTTTGGAAAATTCGATTATCGAAATCCAAAACTCAGGCTCCACAACCTCGGATGATTCCGGTATCGAAATCAACCCAAACCTGGCCATTATGGAAGTCAGGGCCGGAACTGGGGGTTCTGAAGCAGCACTCTTTGCCTTTGACTTGTACAGAATGTATCAAAGATATTGCGAAAAGAAAAAATATAAAACTAGCGAGGAGTTTTATTCTGAAGAGTCAGCTGGTGGAATTAAGACTGTCATTTTTGAAATCAAAGGTCCCAACGTTTATAAATTATTCCAAAACGAATCGGGCGTTCACAGAGTTCAAAGAGTTCCAAAAACCGAAAGTGCTGGAAGAATTCATACCTCAACCGCAACTGTAGCCGTAATGCCTGAAGTTAAAAATATTGAATTTGAAATCCATCCGGATGATTTAATTTGGGAATTTCACAGATCCGGTGGAAGTGGTGGCCAAAATGTTAACAAGGTTTCAACTGCAGTCAGACTTACGCATAAACCTTCAGGCCTTATTGTTGATTGTCAGGAAGAAAGAACTCAAGGTAAAAATCGTGAAAAAGCCTTAGGTTATCTTAGATCTAGACTCTATAATTTAATGAAAGAACAGCAGGTTAAAAAAATCTCAGAACTCAGACTTAATCAAGTTGGTACCGGTGAAAGATCTGAAAAAATTAGAACTTACAACTACCCTCAAGATAGAATTACAGATCACAGATTAGGCAAAAATTTTGGAAATATAGCTATTGTTATGAACGGCGATATCGATAAAATTCTTGAAGAATGCCAGAAAATCGACCCTAACGCTGAATTTACAGATTCAGAATAATTATTTTGGAAAATCTACTAAACTAGCTCTAAAATCTAAACTCTCCCCACTTCTATAAATCTTTAGATTAATATTGTCTCCAGAATTCTTATTTTTTATAAATTCGGATAATTCAGTTTCATCCGAAAATTCTGACCCATCGATTGAAATAATAATATCCGAAATTTTTAGACCTGCTTTTTCGGCCGGCGAGTTTTTAACTACACCAGTAATAACAGGGCCTATTGGCAATCCTTTTCGTACATAATCTCCTAAATCTTTAAATTCAAAAGTGATACCTAAAAAAGCTGGTTTAGAGTTTTTTGTTAAGGATCCTGATTTGTAATTATTAACTATATTTAACACATTTGATACCGGTATTGCAAAACCAACATTGTCACCTTCCTCACTTCTTGCAGAATTAATTCCAATTAGCTCACCACTAGAATTTAACAAAGCACCTCCAGAATTTCCTGGATTAATAGCAGCATCAGTTTGAATTAAATCTTTAACTACCATACCGTCAATTTCAACTTCCCTAGATAAGCCGGAAACAATCCCTGCTGAGACTGTATTTGAAAAACCAAGAGAGTTTCCTACTGCAATAGCTTTTTGGCCTAATTTGATTTTATTTTCAGAAAGAATCACAGGCTTTAAATTTGAAGCTTCAATTTTAAGTAAAGCTAAATCTTTAACTTTATCTCTAATAATTTCAGTGACTTCATATTTTTGACCATTTTGAAAAACTACTTCATATTGAAATTTTTCGTCAGCAACAACGTGTCTGTTAGTTACAATCAAACCATTTTCAGAAACCACAACCCCAGAACCTAAAGGATTTTCTGATTGAGATTTTTTGGAAATTAAATTTATGGAAACAACACTATCTTGGACTTTTTCTACAACCGAAGAAACCACATCTTCTTCAGAAACTAACTTTTGAGTAACTGTTTCTACTTTTAAAGGAGTGATTTCGAAGGGTTTTACTATTCCAGAAATATAATATTTTTCATAAATTTGATTTCTAAAAAGAAAAATAGTTGTTATTAAACTTATTGAAATCAATAAAAGAACTATAATTAGAGTGATTTTGAATGGTTTTTTTAACACCATAATTACATTTTTGAATTAGCAATTTCTTTTGCTTTTTCAAGTTGTGTATCAATTTGTTCTTTTTTAAACTTATCTAAGTCCAAAGTTACCTCAACATCTGGATTTAAACCTTTTTTATGAATCCAAGTTTTATCAGGAAGAAGCCATTTTTGAACGGTGACGTGGAGAGAACCTCCATCTGGGAATTCAACTGGCTCTTGGATAGATCCTTTACCAAAGGACTTCTTCCCGACTAAAACTGCATTTTTGTTTATTTTAAGAGCTCCAGCTAAAATTTCAGAAGCCGAGGCACTACCTTCGTCAATTAATATAACTACATTTTGATTATTAAATATACCCAACCTAGTAGTTCCTAAGGGTTCTTGAGTTCCAAATTTATCTTCAAAGAAAATTACAGGTTTATTTTGGAAAAATTCTCCCGCAATGTGAGCAGCAGAAGTCAAAAGACCTCCGGGATTTCCCCTAACATCAATAATTACAGAATCAAACTCTTTCATTTTTAGATTTGCTTCTTTGGCTGCAATGTCCCATTGAGAATTAGTTTCAGAACCAAATTTTGAAATTCTAAAGTAAGCAGTACCATTACCCAAATCTTTCCAGGTTACAGAATTTAAGGTAATCTTTCTTCGAGTAATTTCTAAATCAAATGGAGATTGACCACTTCTATATATGGTTAATTTTACGTTAGTACCACCGGTACCTCTAATTCTTGATACAGCATCTCCTAGAGCCATTCCAGCTGTCGAGGTATCGTTAATTTTAATAATTTTGTCTCCAGGCAAAATTCCTGCCTCTTTTGCAGGGCTTCCATCAATTGGTGAAATAATCATAAGTTGATTGTCTGAATCATAACCTAACTCAGCACCGATTCCTTCGTAAACTCCATTTAAAGCATCTCCAAATTGTTTATTATCAGATGGATCGAAGTAAGAAGTAAAAGGATCTCCGGCAGCTTGAACCATTCCTTTAATTGCACCATTTAAAAGTTTCTTAGAATCAAGAGGTGTAGTTAAAAATTTTGTATTTAAAGTATTGTAAACATCCCAAAATTGATTGAAATCTACAGTTTGGTCTGCGGGTCTTTTGTTGATAAACTCTACCTTAGGCGGGTTGGTTTGTAATTCGTAATCAAAACCTCGCTTACCTAAGTAGTGACCTCCAAAAAAAGAACAAACTCCAATTGCTAATATTATTAAAATATATTCAAACTTTTGTAATTTTGTCATCTTAAGCTAGGGCAATTAAATCAGAGGGAGTAAGCTTTATTTCCTCTTTATTCTTCTTAATTTTAACACTAATATTTTCTTGTTCAATCTTTAAAACCTCCGCTTCCCAACCAAAATATGGATAATCAAGACAAATCACATCCATTCCATTTTTTAAAAATACAAAAGGAGTTTTTATTAATATATTTTTATTTTTTAAAATATTTTCCGATGCAACAAACATTTCCAAAGTAGAATCAAGAACTAAAGCATATTTGCTATTAATAGTTTTAAGAAGTTCAAAAGTTTTTTCCGGGGTCGGAATTCTACCAAACCCGGACAATATTCCTACAAAAAAATTATTCTGTTTAGCATACAAAAGAGTTTCTCTATCGCAACTACCACAAATAACTCCTTCACAACCAATTTCAATTGCTTTTTCAAGCATAGATTTTCTAAGATAGTCTCCTGTGTAAACAATCTGACCTGTTCCGTTTTTAATATATCTTTCTAAAAAATGAAGCTCAATAAGTTCAGAAGGATTTGGCAAAACCTTCAACTCTCCCTCTGTTCCGCTTATAGAAGTAGCAAAAAACTTAAACTTAAATCCCGAGGTTTGAATTAAACATGATTTAGAAGGAACTATTTTTGAAACTTTGCCTGAAATTCCAGAGAGTAGCCAAAAGTCTTCTTGATGCTTAACTAAAACTCGTATCCCTCCCCTATCTTCTAAAAACCCATCAAATGGAGCAAACAAATAATTATTTTCGTGATGAGCTAATAAATCACCACTTTTAACGAATTTTTTATTTCTTAATTTTGAATTTAATTTTAAATAATTAGGAATTAATACTTCTCTAATACTGTTTTTAGAATAACCAAGTTTGGTATAGGGATAAATTGTCTCTCCTTCAGTTACCAAAATTTTACCTTTATTAGGCAGACATCTTTCAAGATAAATATCATCAAGGTATTCAATATTTTTATAAACTGGCGTAATCATTGTCTTTATCTATACTAGCAAGTACTTTTCTAAAACTCTCCACACCTAAATTTTTTTTCTTATTTATGTAACTTCTTCCATCAATAAAAAGACCAGAAAATTCAGTGTCCAAAAGAAGTTCTAAATTACCTATATCCTTACCCTTAAGCTTTAAATGTAAATTTTTCTCATTCTTAAAATGTAAAAAGAACGTTTCATTAGGTTTTAAATTTAAGTATTTTTGACTATTAGGATTTAGAAGCATAATTTCTAAATATTTTTCTGAAGTTATTAGATAAGTAAATTTTTCAAATTCGGTATTTTTAAGAATTAAGGATGAATTATTCTTTAAGTTTAAAAGATTAGGGTATTCATTTTTAGTATCTAAATAAATTTCATAAAAACCTTGAGCTAAGAGTTCCGAAATTAAATTTAATTTAAATTCATTTGGAATCTCAATATTAGAGAAAAAATCCCCACCCAAAACAACTTTCTTAAATTCCGGCTTATAAGTTTCATTGATAGATTTAGATAAAAATACTATTTCTTCAATATCATTCGTAAATTTGTTGGCTGAAAACACCGAACGATTAGAAATAAAATTGTCAGATCTAGTTGATAAACCAAGTGAGGAAGTCGCTATGTTCTTAGTAGAATAAAAATTTAAATTATCAAAATAGATATAACAAAAATCACTTTTATTGTTAAGTTCTAAAGATAAAAAATTTACTTTTTTACCAAAAATTGAAAAATTGTAGATTGTAGAAATTGGCAGAATTAATACCTCCTCTCTTTTTAACGCTTGAGATTTTAAATAAGAAGTGACTAAAAATTCTAAGTCTTCTTTAGTTTGAAAATAAGGGTAGAAACTGAAAATTTCGGTTTTTAAGTTGCCGTTAATTCCAAGCAGTAAAAATACTTTATTTGATGTAATGAAAATAGACAGAATCTTCACAACTATATATTAACAAAAAGAATTATAGTTGGGAGTGCAAATCTGTATATGGAAGTAAACCCATATATCTAGCTTTTTTAATTTCTGTTGCTAGTTTTCTTTGATTTTTAGATGAAAGACCAGTTCTTGATGTTGGATGAATTTTAAATTTATCAGTTAAAAATCTTCTCAAAACAAGTACATCCTTATAATTAGGATTAGTTTTTGTGGTAGCAAAATGGTCTTTTTTAGTTGTAATATTTTTCTTTATCATGTTTCTTTTTAAAATGGCAAGTCGTCAGTATTAATTTCTTCTACGACATCCATGTGTTCTTCTACTTGCGGCTCGTTTGTAGATTGAGAGGAGCCATCTCTTTTACTATCCAAAATAATCATATCTTCAATGACTATCTCTGTTCTTCTAACTTTTTGGCCGTCTTGGCCGTCCCATTCTCTATTTTGGATTCTACCTTCGACATAAACCTTAGTTCCTTTTTTCAAAAGTTGAGCACATAGCTCACCGAGTTTTTGCCAAGCAACAATATTGTGATAATCAGTTTGTTGCTTATTTTCACCATCAACTTTCCATTCTCTATTAGTGGCAATACCAAAAGTGCAATAAGCAGCTCCTGCTGGAGTATATTTTAACTCTGGAGCTCTGGTAAGATTTCCAATTAATTGAACCTTGTTAAGTGATCGTGACATCTCTCTTTTACCTTTCTTATTTAGCTTCTAAAGCTGTAATTAAATATCTTTGTAAACCTTCTATGAGATTTAATCTGGTTTTTAAAGTATCAATTTTTGAAGTTGAAAGACCGAACTCAATTACTTCGTAAAATCCTTCAGTTTCATTATCCATCTTGTAGGCGAATTTTCTTCGACCCCAAGGTGTTGCATTGATTACCTCACCACCTGCTTTAGCGATAGCTTCTTTAACTAAGCCGGAAACGGTTTCAAAACCTTCTTCCCCTAAAGCTTTTTTAGATATTGTCATTACTTCGTAGTTCTTCATAATTATTCGTGAATATTACAATAATATCAAAAATATATCAAGTTGTAATATCTATTTTAACTAGAATTTTGGCCCTTTAAACATTAAATTTAAATTCAACCACATCCCCGTCCTGCATTTCGTAGGATTTTCCTTCATTTCTTAAAACCCCAGCGCTTTTAGCATTTTTGTAGCTTCCGGTTTGGACTAAATCTTCATAAGAGATCACATCGGCTGAAATAAAACCTTTTTCAAAATCAGTATGAATAACTCCAGCAGCCTGAGGTGCCTTTGTACTCTTTTTAATTGTCCAAGCCCTAACCTCTTTTGGACCAGCTGTAAAGTAGGTCTGAAGTCCAAGTAAGTTATACCCTACTTTAATTAGTTTATTTAAGCCTGATTCTTTAATTCCTACTTCTTTCATATATTCTAAAGCCGATTCTTCGTCTAACTGTGCTAACTCACTTTCGAGTTTAGCGCATAAATAAATGTTTCCATCTGTCTTATTATCGTATGAACTAATTTTGTCCTCATCAATATTGTAAACCGAAATTTTAGGTTTATAAAAAAGTAAATTAAATTTACGAGCTAACTCCTGCTCTTTTTCTGAGATGCCGTTTTTATCGTTTCCAGCTTCTAATCTTTGTAAAATTTTCTCTAAGGTTTCTAATTCTTCTTGAAGGTCTGCATTGTTACCTTTTTTGAGGTCATTTTTTACCCTCTCAATTCTTTTTTGGATTAAATCTAAATCAGCTAAAGCTAATTCCATTTCAATGATTTCTAAATCTGATTTTGGTTCAGTACTTCCTTCACGAACCACATTTGGGTCTGTAAAATCTCTTAAAACGTGAGCAATAGCATCAACTTCTCGTATATGGGATAAAAATTTATTTCCAAGCCCTTGCCCAGAAGAGGCTCCTTTAACTAACCCTGCTATATCAACAAACTCTATTACAGCGGGAATAATTTTTTCAGGGACTTCTCTACTTGAATTAGGATTAAAATATTCATTATGGATAACTTTGGCTAATTCTTTAAGCCTTTCATCAGGAACTTCAACAATCCCAATGTTTGGTTCAATTGTTGCGAAGGGATAATTAGCAGCTAAAGCTACCTGTTTTTTTAACAAAGCGTTAAATAAAGTTGATTTTCCTACGTTGGGAAACCCAACTATTCCAATTTTTAGTGACATAACCTATGTATTATATATTTTTTGGCTTAAATTTAAATGTTTTTAATACTCTATTACTGGAAAATGAGGAACAAGATAAACGTGGATTTATAAATTGCAGGGCGAGCGAAGCTCGCCCTGCTTTTTGAAGTACACCTTTAACTACTCCTTGGAGGAAAGATTTCTAAATCTCCTTCAAATTCAAGGTTGTTTTTAAGTCTCAAGGCTCCAAAAATCGGTAACAGAAGCTGAATCACAGAAAATCCAAAGGTTAAAGCATAGCTTTGAAACAATCTCTCGATTGCATATAAGTGCTCTACCTCTAGCTTGGATTCAGAGCTCAGAAAAACGTTGAATTTGTAATTTGTACGGTTGATGTATATTCTCAAAACCGTTTTTTGCCCCCTTTTAGCTACTAACTCAATACCAGAGTTTGAGTTAGGCTCAAAATAAAAAGTAACTCCTTCAAAAAAGTATTTTTCTGAAGTACCCTCATACCCACCACCAAAAAAGCGTTCGCTCTTCATAACACCCTCCTTACGAATGACTTATTTTATGTAATTTATGCTGAAATGTAAAGCGTAGTTACTTCTTAATAATATATGTTCTAGTTTCGGAACTTAAAATTTTTAGAATCGGAAATAAAAAAAGCAAGATCTTATACTTAGAAAAAGCTAAGGACCAGAATAAATCCAAAGGAAAATCATAAAATTCATTTATCTCATTTTCTATTTTTAGCTTGTTTTTTTTAGCTAAATATTGAATTGTTTTATTATTAGGTAAGTAGGTATGTCTTGGAGAATCAAAGTGAAACCAATTTTCCCTAGCAGTCTTAAATCCAATTGAATTAGTATTTGGGACAGAAATAATAAGTAACCCACCTTTTTTTAAAAATTTACATGCAAAACCTATCGTTTCCAAAGGATTAAAAAGATGCTCTGCCACATGCCATAAAGTAATTACATCAAAGCTATGCTTTTTCGCTGGAAAATTTGAAATCGTTCCTTTAAAAGTTTTAATACCTTTTTTTTCGCATATATCAATAGATTTTTGATTAACATCAATACCCTCTTTTTCAAAGATTTTAGAGTCTAAGTTTTCTAAAAACTTTCCATCACCACAGCCTAAATCTAGTATTGAAATTTTAGAAGATAAACAATCAAAATTTTTTTTGATAAACTTCTCCTTTTGTTTAATTGAAAAAATTTGTAAGTAATCTAGAGTCTTATCCAATATTGATTGAGACTCTTTTTTGTAATAATCTTCTAAATAATATTTTTTAAAGTACTCATCGGACTCTTTTAAATCAGAAATAAAATAGGCCTGACAATTACTACAACGAAAAACCTTAAATTCTTCATTATTAATATAATTTCTTCCATGTCTATTTTTTGAAATAAATTGAAATTCTATTTTGCTTGAAGAACAAACTAAGCATTTCATAACTTAAAAATACCTTATTTAAACACTTTTTTTAATTGATATGAATCTTTTTGATCTAAAACTTCAAAACCAAGTTTTTCAATTTCTCGTCTCATAAAGTCTGCTTTATCGTAAATTCCCTGCTTTTTATATTCCCATCTTAATTTAGCTAATTCTAAAACCTCAAGAGGAATATCGTATCCAACATATTTAATTAAATCCAAACCTAAAACTTCGTCCATTTTAAGAAGCGTATTTAATTTTATTGTTTCAGGTAGCGCTGAAGTAACTGCCTCCCAGAAAATTCCTAAAGCAGAAGCTGTATTAAAATCGTTATTTAGAGCCTCTAAGAATCTTTCAATAAAATTTTCATCGTATTTATAAGAGTCATCTACCTTTAAGGTTGAAACCAAATCATAAGCTCGTTTTAAAGCGTTTTTAGAAGCCTGAAAGCCTTCGTCAGTAAAATTTAAAGGATTTCTATAAGTAGAAGATAAGAAATAATACCTAACTGCTAAAGGATTTCCTCCATCAGCAATCAAGTCATCTAAAACATAATAATTCCCCAAACTTTTGCTCATTTTTTCAGAATTTATATTTAAAAAAGCTGCGTGAAGCCAATAATTAACAAACTTCTCACCAGTAACACACTCGCTTTGAGCAATTTCGTTTGGATGATGGGTCATTTTTAAATCTTCACCACCCAAATGTAAATCAATAGTATCGCCTAATTCTTTTAAAGCCATCGCTGAACATTCAATATGCCAGCCTGGGTAACCCCTACCCCAAGGAGAATCAAAATCCAACAGTCTTTTTTCTTCAGGAGTTGAAAATTTCCATAAGGCAAAATCATGAGGGTTTATTTTATTCGGGTTCTCCTCAATTCTTGCTCTATCAATTTTATTTGGATCTTGATTTGATAAATTGTAATAATTAGGATATCTAGACAAATTAAAATAAATTCCATCGGAAGTTTGGTAAGCAATGCCTTTTTCAAGTAAGACTTGAATTAAAAATTGCTGTTCTTTGATGTATTCGGTAGCTTTTGTTACTTTCCAAGGCAAATTTATATTTAATTTTTTTAAAGCATCGTAGTAGTAATCTGTGTAAAATTTGGTGATTTCACTTGCTGGCTTTCCAGTTTCTTTGGCAACTCTTTCAATTTTGTCGTCTAAATCTGTGATATTCATCACATTTTTAACATAGTAACCATTAAATTTTAAAACTCGAGCTACAAGATCCGAAAAAGTTGCGGTTCTTAAATTTCCTATATGAGCTTTATCATAAACGGTAGGGCCACAAGTATACATCGAAACCTCCCTATTCTTTAAAGGTATAAAATCTTCGATTTCTCTAGTGTAAGAATTATAAAGTCTAATCACAATGGTATTTTAGCAAAAATTTACTTAAAAATGAGACCTACCTTCTAAAGCTTTAGAGAGTGTTATGTCGTCAGCATATTCAATATCTCCGCCAATAGGAATCCCTCTGGCGATTCGGGAGATTTTGATTTTTTCAGCCTCTGGAACTTGTTCTTTTATCATTTTAGAAATAAACATAGCAGTAGATTCAC
>Ga0214917_10004465_pt1 | contig 15535 bp, 5 predicted proteins | sample LL_1208_BB_MetaG_FD_177983 | JGI IMG/M metagenome (GOLD analysis project Ga0214917, IMG submission 177983) | Freshwater microbial communities from Lake Lanier, Atlanta, Georgia, United States - LL_1208_BB | ecosystem: Environmental > Aquatic > Freshwater > Lake | place: USA: Georgia | collected... | reverse complement strand
GTTGTCTCACGTATTCGTCTTTATGCAGCCGCGGTTGACAATCCCGCGGAGTCGCCTGTCCCTGTTCACAACAGCGATGTTGTTGACCAGAGATTAGCTGCTGCAGCAGAGCGCGCGTTGGCGCGATTAGACTCTGCATACGGCGGACAGGCAGGACTATTACGAGATGCAGCCCTAAACCTATCGGTTTCAGGCGAGTGCTATCTTGTTCAGTTCCCCGCGCGTAAGGGACATGGAGTTCCTGAGTCATGGGACATTCGCTCGACAGACGAGCTGCAGGTTGACGCAAAGAACCAATATCTCATCATTCCACGACGTGACGTCGTAACATCAGGTGGCAAGAACGCAGCCGCCGCACTTAAGCTTCCCAACACAAGCTTCGTTGGACGTATCTGGAGAGCACATCCACGTTACTCCGAGGAAGCTGATTCGAGTATGCGCGGTCTTTTAGATCTCTGCGCAGAGCTTCTTCTCCTCAACAGAACGTTCCGTGCAACTGCACGCTCGCGTCTCAACGCTGGTGCCTTGTATTTGCCAGATGGACTTTCTGTTGCCGCAAGCCCAGATCCTGACTATCCTTACGATGACGAAAACAACCTGTCACCGGAGATGACTGCCGAGGAGGCAGCCGACGAGTTTGAGGATCAACTCATCGATGCAATGACAACTCCGATTCGCGACGAGGACTCTGCAAGTGCAGTTGTTCCACTTATCATTCGCGGACCTGCGGAGCTTGGAGATCGCATCAAGCAGTTCAAGTTCGAAAGATCGTTTGATCCATCTCTTGCACAGCGCGCAGATCGCGTGTTAGAGCGTATTCTTCAGGGACTCGACGTTCCAAAGGATATTGTTACTGGTCTAGCAAACGTTAAGTACTCCAATGCCCTACAAATTGACGAGGCGCTATACAAGGCACATATCGAGCCGTTGATGCTTATCATAGTTGACGCGTTGACTGTTATGTATCTTCGTCCTGCGCTCATCTCTGCAGGTTTTCGCGAGGAGGAAGTTCGTCGTCTTTGCATCTGGTATGACCCATCACAGGTTGCAACGCGCAATGACAGAGCTGCCGACGCAGACTCCGGATTTGATCGCATGGCAGTTTCCTTTGATACCTGGAGACGCGCTCACGGTTTTGCAACGTCCGATGCTCCTGACGCAAAGGAGATCGCACTACGTCTTCTTATCGAGAAAGGTGCGGTTTCACCAGAGCTTACGCAAAGCATGATTAACGCCATCGCGCCAGACATCATGGAAAAGGTTCGCGAGGTACAACAGGCCGAGTCAGTCGCGCCCGTTCCTCCCGAGATTGAGCAGATTCTAAATCAAGCTTCAAATCCAACACCAACCGAACAACAACCACAACAATAGAAAGGAGACACAGCAATGGATCACATGAATCCTCAAATGCAGGTAGAAAAGCCTGAGCTCGTTCAAGCTCTAGCTGAAAACCTTTCAAACGCTGTTGTTCTTTATTTTAAGGCACATGGACATCACTGGAACGTGATGGGACCTGACTTTGCAGAGTTTCACGATTTCTTTGGAGAAATCTACGCAGACGTTCTTGCGCAGTTTGATCCAATTGCAGAGAACATGCGTAAGCTTGGCGCTCTAGCTCCATTTACGCTAAATGACTTTATGAACATGAACCAAATGGAGGACTTTGACGTAGAGTCCGATCCAATGCTCATGGTTCAAGATCTTTACCGCGCAAATAACATCATGATTGAATCAGTTAACAACGCGTTTAAGATCGCAAATGAACTTGACGAACAAGGTATTGCAAACTATCTTGCAGAGCGCGATGACATGCACAAGAAGTGGCGTTGGCAGTTACAGTCATTCCTCGCGCCAACATCTTACTCACGCTTGGGAAAAGATAACGCTGCGCAACCTTTAGAAGCAGGAGAAATTCCTGTGGTTGAGCAGCTTATGGACGATCACGACGGCTGCCCTCTCTGCGGTGCAGGAAACTGCGTATGCCCAGGTTGCGAAGGCGGCGTCTGTCTCTGTGACGAAAATTGTCCATGTCCGATGTGCCATCGCATGATGATGGACTCGGATCTCTACGATGACCATGCAGAAGATGAAGACATGCTCGATGTTTTCTTTCAGGAACAAGAGCAGGCACTTCTTTCAGCTGGTGTAGTCGTAGCCGAGGAGCAGGATCTTGCAAACGCGCTTATCGAGATTACTCAAAAGCACGGCAAGTTTAACTCTGATGACTCTGGAGTCTGGGCAGGATACGAATCTGCAGCAGATAATGAAAACAAGGAGATCGGCGTTAAGTGTGCCAACTGCATTTTATACGTAGGCGGCAGTGAGTGCAAGATCATTGACGCACAGGTAGAGCCAGAAGGCTACTGCCGTTTCGCGTTGATTCCTGACGGAGTTGTTACCGCGGCAGCGTCACGTAAGGCGCCAAAGAAGGATCGCATCTATGGATCAAAGAAAAATCCAAAGGGATCCGCTGCCGGTGGAAAGAAGATTGTTTTCTCGCAAAAAACAGAAAACTCACTTCGTAAAAAGGTAGAAGAGCATAACAAGAACGCAAAGCCAGGACGTAAGGCAACATTGCCAATGCTAAAGGCAGTGTATCGCCGCGGAGCTGGTGCGTACTCGTCAAGTCATCGACCAGGTAAGACAAGAGATCAGTGGGCAATGGCACGTGTTAACGCGTTCCTAAAGTTGTTACGCTCTGGATCTCCTGCAAATCCAAATTACAAGCAGGACAATGATCTTCTGCCAAAGGCACATCCAAAATCCTCAAAGGCAGAGGCTTCAATGATGCAGCATGAGCTTATGGAGGTTGCACTCAAGTCTCTCAACGAGTACGGTTCTCCCGAGCATGCAATTTACTCGATGGCTGAGTACTCAGGTCTTGGCTATGAGGTAATTCCAGCACTACGCGGTGCATGGCTACGCGGTGTACGCGACGGAGACGTTCCGTTTAACCGCGCCTATGAACTTGCGACAAAGCTTTATGAATCAAAGGACGCGGACTTACTTCCTAAGAAGCGTAAGGCAGACGGAGAAAAGTAATGTACGACGAGATCATTAGTAAGATGCTAGACAAGAAGTTTGTCTACAAAAAGAACCATAAAGTTTTATCTCTTCGTGAAAAGGTTCTTTCTCTAGTTGCAGAGGCAAACAAGAATGCTCCACTGGAGCGTCGTGTTGTCCCACGATCTGCACTTACAGTAATGTCTCGCTCACAAAAGCAGCTATCAGCTTTGTCTAATGAATCACGTGAGCTTGGAGTTTTACGCGAGGTTGCAAAGTTTATCACAGCACATGTTGATACCTTTAAGGCGCATGAATATGATGTGAACACAGATCTACTTCCAGTAGGTCACCCTAAGGCATTATCAAATCTTTCAGTGTCTGCTAGTTTTGTGCGGGAAAAATATGCTCAATGGTTAGCATCAGATCCTTTAGTAGATGATTCTGTAAAATCTCTCGTTGCATCTGCTTACTCGCTGCAGCCAGGAACCGTCGAGCGTGCACATGCGTTTGCTCGTCTTCGTATTACACGCACAGGATCTACTCCTTCATTTTTTAAGATTGATTCAATACCTGCACTTGTTGCAGCCTTTACATTCTCTGCTGGAAACTCGTCAGCAGCCCGTCGTGCGCGTGTAGCCTTACAGTGGCGTGACCGTAAAGGCCGCTGGGTTGAGATGGGACGTGGCATTGACTTTAACTTTAGACTACCAAACGGTGACATTGCCAATGCAGGTGGATCATATGTTGGCGTCAACGCAGCGCGTGGATACAGCAGTGAAAATGGTAAGCCTGTTGCAAATGCAGGCCTAGTTGAAGTTCGTGGAAATCCGAATATTCCAGATGGAATTTACTCGATTGAAAGCGCAAACGCAAGCCCAGTAAAGGCACGTATTCCTGGAAGGGCGCTTAAGAAAGCAGGAGTAAAGCGCGGACCAGCGACACGTACGCCAACTGCAGAAGAGTCCTTGTCAAAAGACATTCCGAATATTGATGATCTTTTAAAGACACGCGTCGACGCGCCGTCAGGTTGGACAAAACAAAAAGACGGCTCATTCATATCTGACGATGACTATAAGGCAATTCCAAACAAGTCTGGTTTTTCACTACATCGTCTAAATGAGGACGGAGACACAGGTACACGGGTTGCCGAGGTTTCAACGTGGGCTGATGTTCAAAAAGCGTCTGAAGTAGACTCTAATGACTATGAAAAATTTAAGAGGTCAGCTTCAACACAGGCAGATTCTCGCGAAGACGACGAGACAAGTAAAGGTATTGAAGGTGCACGCGCTGCTCAACAAGAGCGTCTTGCAGAAAGTATCTATAGACGGCGCACGGAGGACGGCGAGTCCCTCGAGGAAGTTGCACAAGATTTAGGAATGACACGCGAACAGGTTCGTCGCATTGAGTCTGACTATATGCGCAAAATACGTGAAGGCGGCACTTCAGAGACAGATGGTAAGCATAAGACAGTACAGGAAGTCAAGGAAGGCCTTGACAACATTTTTGAAAATACTCCAAAAGTAGACTATGCAGCATGGGCAAAAAATAGAAACGATTCTTCTAGAGATGAAATTAAGTACCCTATTCTTCCAGAAGGTACTCAAATTCTTACAAATGATGCGTACAACAATATTGTTCGCTACCCGGATGGATCATACGCAGTAAGCGCTCCTGAAGGAGATTTTGACTCAGAAAAAGAAGGCACTCATACGTTTACGCGTCTTGAGGATCTTGATAACTCTCCTAGTTTTATGATCTACGATGCAGCTCGTGATACTGAAGTGTCTGCGACTGGTCCAGAGGTAGTGCTTTGGTCAGTTGGTCCAGATGCAGCAGCTGGTGGAATGGGCAGCACGATAGTTACTGAAGAAGACGCTAGAAAGTTTCCAGTAGAAGAAACTACTCCTAACTATAGAAAAGCTGATATGCAAGCGCAGCTGCTTCGACCTGGCTATCTACTTCCTACGTACTTCCCGACTCCGGGAGGTCAAAGAGCATTACTAGCAAAGCGCGATAGAGATCCAAATTACGAGATGCCTCCTGCAGACGAGGTTACAAAAGTCGCAAACATGAGAGGTAATCCTAGAAAACTTGTTATTACTGTTCGTGAGCTTGAAACTGGAAATGAGCGTAAGTTTGGAATAAATAAAGACTCAAAGCTATATGACGTTCGTATTCCACAGAAAGCAAAAGAAGCTCTGCCAAGTGAAACGCCTGCGGATACTCCACCTTCTCCTGCAGAAGGAACACTGCCAAAGGTGCCAAGTCCTAGCAGCCCATCTACTCCTGGTCTTTTTAAGGAGTTTGACGTTCCTAACGGCGCGTTTCAACTACGCACCGTAGACTACGAACCAGATGGTCGTATAGATGAAGAATCTACAGACTTTACAGATGACCCATCTCGCCTGGCAGTTAAATACACATTACCTGAACTTACAACTGCGCTAACACAGGCGTTAATTGGAGATAAGAGTGACTCTGTTATCGAGCAGATAGTTGACTCAAGTATTGGAGACGATGACGAGTCGCTAGACATAGAAGAAGTAAATGACGCAGTGCAAGCTCCTGCTGTGGTAGCAGGTAGAGCTGCGGGCACAGGGGCAGGGCAGTTAGAGTTTAACCGCGGTCCCGAGTTTGTCCCTGCTGAAGCTCTGTATAACGCAGTCTTCCTTGCCGGCGGAGATCCTAACAGAGTTATTGCTAACGCGTATGATGCTGTAAATGGAAATCGCAATAACCTTGACAAACTTCATAACGCGGCTGGAGGAGTCCCAGACGCAGAGGAAGCAAAGCTTATTGATGACATCTTTGAAGAAATCAAGCAGATAAAAGAAGTATCAACTCCAGAAGAAGAAGAACAAAAGGCAGCCAATCCAATAGAAGGTGCTGATGAGGAAAAGCCTCTACCTGGAGAACTTCTTTACAATATTCCAATTGATTTTGACAACCCAGACTACTACAATATTGATACCAATCCGTATCCTGCTATGCTTGAACAGCCAGATGAAAATGGATATAGCGACAACCCGGAGTTCATTGCTCGTAATTTTGCAGAGGCAGATCTTTTAGAACAGTTTGAAAATTCGATTGTAGACGGAAGTGGCACTGTACTTTTAATTTACAATGACGAGGTCCCTCTTAATGAAGGCGCGTATGAAGTTCCTGCCGAAGCTATACGTGATGCACTTCAACTTAAAGGAATAAACACAAACGACGTGCTTGAAAGAATAAGAAGTAGTTCAGTAGATTTTGAGAAAGAAGAAGAACCAAAGCAAGAAGAACCAAAGCAAGAAGAACCCGAGCAAGAAACAGAGAAACCATCGCAGCCTGTGGCTCAAGACGCGTCGATGGATGATGTACTTGGCGTGATCAAAGAACGTCACGGTGATGATCTTAGTAATTTTACTCCAGTAGCATACTTACCCTCAAACGGATCAATAGTCTATAGAACTGCAGACGATGAGTTGTATCTTGCAGACAGAGAGGGACGAATTTCACTCATAGAGAATGTTGACGAAGAGTGGATACTTAGTCCAGAAGGAGCAGGATCAGCTGGCTGGCGCAAATTTACTGATGAAGAAAAAAATGCGTTTAATGGGTCAAGCCCGCAAGCAGCACCAGCAGAACCAACAGCACCAGAAGCGCCAGCGGCGCCAGCTTACCCTTATCCAGGGCCAGCTGAACCAGGATACTCTCGTAATAACACGACCGTGGTGCGTGGAGGCGCGGTAGTAGGACAAGGCGCTCGTGTTGTTGCAATAAAAGACAATAAAACTGGTACAGTCGTGTCAGTTCAAAATAATCCAGAGTACATAAAAATTAAGTTTGACGATGGAACAACCGCAGTTCGTGCAGCCGGCAAGGTAAAAGCACTTTCAAATGCTGATGGTGCAGCGCCTGTAGTTGTAGAAAAGAAAAACGCCGAGTTTGACTCAGATGTAATGAGAAGAAGATTAGATGCGCCTGCACAAAAAGCTCCTCGCATAGCAAGGTCAGGAGAAACTAGAAGCGTAAATGATGAAAGTGTTGTGCCTGATTTCGTGAAGGAATTGGCTAATAGCGTTGCTGTTCAGTCTGATTTTTCAGACTGGGGATCAAGAGATGCAGAAATTGCTAAAGCTGCAAATCAGCGTGCAACGTTAGAAAGTCTTTTTGACATGATTGACAAGCACACCCTTATGGATAGAGGGCAAGATAGAAATGATCTTGAAGAAAAAATAAAAAGAGTCGTATCAGATATTTTTGGGGATCGTCCTGGAATAACATTTGGCGGAGAATTTTTTAGCTTAGAAACAAAAAGAGTTGATTTTGCTGTAGCATCTTTAGATAGAAATGGATACGCAACTAAAGAAGATATAGAAAACAAGACAGGTAACTATAATATCTCTGCTTCATTTAATGTAAGAAATGCTTCAGGAAATAACGTTGGAGTTGTAACGCGAAGTATACACAGAAAAAGTAAAAAAGATGCAGATGGAAACATCAAGACAGAGATATATGTTAAGAATGATCTAATCGATCTAAAGTCTGAAGCAAAAGAGACAGGATTTTCTACTGGCTTTAACAGGTACGTTGACAACTGGTATATCGCGAATGGAATCAAAGAAGTCCGTGTTTATGCTGCCGGTGGCGGACACTACCAAGGTGGCTTTGTCTGGGCTCTTGCTGGTTTTGAGTGGGATAAAAACTTCAACGAGCCAGACCTGCCGCTACGCCAGCTTAAGAGAGCTGTAAAGAATAAACAGGAAGAAGAACAAGTAGCTGCGATAGAGAAAAAATTAAAAGACGCAAAACTTCCTAATGGATCGTATGATCTTTCTAAGGCTCCATCTCCGATGGAGTACGCGCTTGTAGGGTACACTGAAGGAGCAACTAATTGGCTTGGAAAAAGAGTCATGACCCAAACAAGTTGGAATGGTATTAAACATCTCAACCCTACAGCAAGAGGACAAGTTCAACTAGTAAACTATAACCAGATTAAAAATGCTGCTCGTCGCATCAAAGACAAGCAGAATATTCCTAATGTCTCTTCTGAGTTCTTAAGTGTAGTAACTTCAGACAAGTTTAAGGACGACAAAGATATACTTCCATATGTTGATGAAGTTCGTGACGTCTTGAAAAATAACCGCTCGCTTGCCTACCTTGCGCCTGATGCTAAGGCCGCTCTCGGCCGTTATTTAAGCAGCCAACTTCTTACTCCTGAAAAAGACAGGCAGGTTCCTTTGAAGGATTTGTTCTCTTTAAGAAAGTTTCTCAATGCAGAATATCGCGCGGACTACCAATACTCTAATCCTTTTGAGGTAGGAAACATATTAGCTGAGGCTGAGTTTGATGACTTTATAAAAGCTAGCCAAGGTTCTGGAGATCTTTTTGATTCTGGATTTGAAGTTCGTCTTCTTGGCTACCAAGAGTCTGGAGTAAATAACACATTTAGAGTAACTCACACTCCAAGTGGCCAGGTGTTTTATGTAAAGAACGATAACTATGTTACACAATTTACTGACTATGTTCCAGGTGTAAGTGAACTTGAAGCTGCAACTATACTTAACGCTGCTGGGCTAAACGGAGTACATCAAGTACGTGCCGGGCAAAATGAGCGTAACTTAATTATTATGAGTGAGGCTGGATCAACAATTCCGATGGTAGATAAGGCAGTCACAGGATACAGCCTACAAAACTCTGGAGCTGTTGACACAAGTGGAAGAAAGAGAGCAGTAGACTTTTCAAACATGTTAGACATTATGGCTGCTCCTGAAGACATTATCCGTATGTCACTGTTAGATATTCTTACCTCTAACGAAGACCGTCATAACGCGAACTGGCTAGCAGGTTACAACAACACTACTGGAAAACTTCGAATATTCCCGATTGATAACACAGTAGGTACTATAGAAGTAAATGACTCTAATAGCATGGAAGAATTTATCAACATGGGATCGTTTGCAGATACTGATGTGTATAAAGAAGTTATGCCTGAGTTAATATCCCGCATGGGAGGAACAACTGTATTAGAAGTATACAAGAACGAAGTCAAAAATATAGTAGATAACTTAAACAATCCATTATATGAACCAAAAGGATTTGAGATGGATAAGATTATCGAAAAATGGGGAACATACGACGCGTTTAAAGACGCTGTAGCTAGAAGACTAGAACGTCTTGTTACAGAAGGAACAAATGAAAACGGAGCGCTTAAATATGCGCTACGACTAGGATACTGGAGCTGACATAATGATAAAAATGATACGCGCATATAGCGTGGAAACTAACCAGCATGTATTTTCTGTTATTGCTGATGATAAAAAATTTTACTACGTGTTTGAAGACAAAGAAAATGCCGTGTTTGACGGCGATAAGCGCGTAAAGATGCTTATGTCTAAGCTAGAAAAAGGTAAGAAGCTATCAGCTGACTATCTTCTTGACATTTCACGCTACAATTTAAGTCAGTTTGCTTTTTCACCTATATTTGAAGAAAATGATGTTAAATCAGCTACAGCATCTGAAAAAGCAGCAATACGTCGTTCACGTTTGGCATTGAAAGAGCAAGCAGTAGGAATAGATCCACGTTCTTATGATGAAATTGATCAAGTATTTGCAGATTATCCTGAGTTGTATGATCAACTATCAAGTACTGACCCAGATAAAGAGATAACATCTCCTGGAATGACAGAGCTTATCTATGCAGCGTTAGGTCCTATGGACCTTAATGGTCCTTATGGATACATATTTAAGTATCTTGAACAAGGAATAGCAGAGGAAGAACAACCGATTGTTGCAGCAGCTGAAAACAAAGAATGTCCCCCTGCAACTCAAGATCTTATCTTAAACTTAAAAAATCGTCAAAATGCAATTGACAACGTTGGATATGGTCCGCTTAATCCGCAGGAACCAAATGAAGAGTTCTGGCAGGAAAAGGCTACCCGTTGGAGCGTCTCAATCGAGGACGCCAAGAAGAGCCGTTGCGGCAACTGCGCGGCGTTTATCGTGACCTCTAAGATGAAGGACTGTATTGCTCAGGGGCTTGCTCAAGGTGACCCAAACACTGAAGATTCCTATGACGTGGTGGTTAAAGGTGAGTTAGGATATTGCGAGGCCCTTGACTTCAAGTGTGCCGCCTCGCGCACATGCGATGCGTGGATCGTGGGCGGACCAGTCACTGACGAGACAGGAAAAGAGCAGGCATGAACGTCGTAGGAAAAAACGGATCTTACGTTCTTTTTTGTCATGAAGACCAAGGCGTTGTAATTGACACTGATGAAAATTTAGTTGTGCAGCATGATAAGCTTTCTGCAATAGTATCTTCTGCCCGCTGGGATGCATCTAATATTGAAGTTACACTGGCTGCTGAGGAACTTGCGGCTGCAGCATTATCATCTTTAGATATAACTGTTGTCGGTGCAGGAAAAAGACTGTACACGATACCAAAAGGAGCACAGGAAGAGGCTAAAAGAGCTCTTGAATGGCGCAAGGAATACAAGCGCGGAGGAACTCCTGTTGGTCTCAATACTGCTCGCACATTAGCGCGAGGAGGACAAATTGGAATCGAAAAAGTCCGTCATATTGCAAAGTATTTCCCTCGTCATGAGGTTGATAAGAAGGCGAAAGGCTACTCGCCAGGAGAGGACGGTTTTCCGTCAAATGGGCGTATTGCGTGGGCTCTCTGGGGTGGCGACACCGCGTGGAGATGGGCACGGGCAATCGTCGAAAGAGAAAACAAGAAAGCCCTAAAGGCAGATGGTTTTGCCGACTCATCATATTTTGAAGATGAACTAGACTACGCAACAGAGCCACAGTACGGCGCAGAGTTAGGTGCTTTTGAGCATAATTTAGAAGCAGTTGAATTTATTGCCCGTATGCGCATGGACGGATCTGGAATTGATCGTCTTTACAAGGTAGACTCAGACTACAACGTTGAAGTTTGGGACGGTGGATACTGGCACACAATTGAAGGCGCAGAGCAGGACCTTGTAAGCTGCGACCTTGCGCTTGACGATTCGTCTGACGCTGTTGAAAAAGTTCACGTTGAAATTGATGACGAGTCAGCGTTCTTCTTAAGCGCGTGCTTCCAGGAAGATCCTTTCTCATACGTATCGATTTTTGACATTGACTATGAAGAAGCAGAGCTTATGCTTGCTGCGGCCGATGAACTTGATCTTGATTTCCTTGATCAAGTTGTAACTGCAGCTGGCCAACCAGTTGCTCAAGGAGAAGGCCAAGGAGATGGAAACTATACTCCAGAAGAGCGTTCCGAAAAAGCTTCTAAGCAAGTTCGTGATAAGACAGGCAAGTTTGCAAAGCAAGGTTCACGAGTTGTAGTTGGAGGAGACACAGAAAAAGGTCGCGGAAACATTATCGCGATTGATCCTGCAAAGCAGTCCGTGCGTGTTAAGCTAGACTCAGGCAACGTTGTTGATGTTCCAGCAAACGTAACAGAGCCAGAAGGAGCTGCTAAGTCTACAAAATCTGCTCCAATGGATATTACTCCACTTGATACATCTGGAATTTTAGGAGAACCGCGTGTTCCGATTGATCGCCCTGGTGCAAAGATTCCTGGAACACTTCCTGCGATGACACCGGAGGATATGGGTAAGATTCTTTCAGATTTCCCAGGCTGGGTAAAGTCACAACGCGAAGCATTTGAATCAAATCCTCAGGCTGACTCTGCAAAGAAAGAGCCTACTACGCCAAAGGTGATCACCGGTAAAGATCAAATTCCGGAGTATGAAAAATCACCATATCTTGACGAGTTGGAAAAATTAACTGGTGCAAAGTTACGACTTGACCCATACAAGCATCCGATGTTAAAGAACTTTATCAACAAGAAGGTTAAAGGATCTGACGGAGAGTACTACTATCCAAACAAGATCTACTATCAACCAATTGTGAAAGGAGGCAATAACTAATGGCTGACAAAGCTGGCGAATCAAAGGAACTAACGCCTGAAACATCAGACGTTCAACCAATATTTTTTGCCATTGTCTCCGAGACAGACCCAAGTGCAGTCTATGAGCTTGTGTCTCTTGTTCCAGCAAGCTCTACCTCGACGCAGGCGATGACATATGTGCGTCGTGATAAGAAATGGGTTCGTGAAGAGCAAATTCTTGCTGACCTAAATTCACCAACGCCTCCCCCAGTTGTCCCATTAGATGCGGAAGCACTAAAGAACGTAATTGAGCAAGTTGACGGAGTTACTCCCGTAACGGCGTCAGGTTCAGACATCGAATTTATTACCGTTCTTTGGGGCGCAGGAAATAACGTAATGTTCCTAACTGCAGCTGGCGGTTTAGACCGTAATCGTGGAAACGCTGAAAGATTGCGTCGCTACTGGACACGCGGCAAAGGTGCGTTAAAGATTCGCTGGGGACAACCTGGAGATTGGTCACGTTGCGTTCGTCACCTTGCCAAATATCTTGGACCTCGTGCTAAAGGCTATTGCCAACTTCGTCACAAGGAAGCGCTTGGCTTCTACACGTCTACGCATGCTAAAAGAGATCGTGGACGCAACAACTCAAACGAAGAGTTTATCATGGAGCAGCCATTTGACGTTATCACGATGAAACCATTCACCGAGGTAACTGAAGACGACATGAAGATGCCGTTAGATGCTATTCATATTACCCACGATGATCTTTATGACAACGAGTGGGAACCTGACGATGACATCGTTACTCTACTTGAAGAGCTACGCGACGCAGACGAAGACACCTACGCGCTTATCGCTGCTGGTGGACTAGATCGCAACCGTGGAAATGCAGAAAGACTACGTCGCTATTGGACTATTGGCAAAGGCGGAGTTATCAAGATCCGCTGGAACACTCCAGGAGACTGGACGCGTTGCTACCGTCACCTAAAGAAGTACATGGGACCTCGTGCAAAGGGATACTGCTCACTTCGTCACAAGGAAATGACAGGCATGTGGCCAGGAGACCGTCGTAACCCAGGAATGAAGCGTGGTCTAAGTAATTTTGCACTCGATGAGATTCTAACTACAGAGCAGGTTATTGAAAAGTCAGTCCTTGCTGCTAAAGCAGAGAGCGCTCGTCGCAGAGTTTTAACTGCTGGAGCTGAAATGGAAGCCACAGAAGGCGCAAAGTTCACAATTCCACTTGTTATACCTGAGGAAATTGAAACTGGCGATGGTCGTACCTTTAAGAAAGGCTCCATTGATATTCGCGAGTTGCCGTTGCCGTTGATGTGGCAGATTGAAACTGGCGAAGGACATAACGGTTCCGTTGTAGTTGGTCGAATTGATCATATGGAACGCGTAGATGGCGGCATTGGAAATGCTCATGGTGTATTTGACACCGGTGAGTATGGCCAGGAAGCAGAGCGCCTAGTGCGCAATGGATTTATCCGTGGTGTATCTGCGGATTTAGACCAGTTCGAGGCAAGTCAAGAACTTCCAGAGCTAGCAGAACAAGACAGTGGTAAGATTGGCGCTGACAAACTCGTGATTAGTCATGCACGGGTTATGGCAGTGACACTCGTGCCTAAACCGGCATTCCAAGAGTGCCAAATCTACCTCGTCAATGACGAGAAACAGGAGGAAACAGTGATCCCGGACGGCATTTATGTCGACGAGATGGATCCTGTAGAGGCATCCGCACTAGTTGCGTGTGGCTTAGTCGCAGGATCAATTCCCGTCGTACCGCCAAGTTCGTGGTTTGACAATCCTAAGCTCGACAAGCCAACTCCATTGACCGTAGACGACGATGGTCGTGTATTTGGTCATATCGCAGCATGGCATGTAGATCATATTGGAATGTCATTTGGAACAAAGCCACCACGCTCAAAGAGCAACTATGCTTACTTCCATACAGGCGTTGTTCGTACCGACGACGGTAAGGACATTCCGGTTGGACAACTAACACTAGCTGGCGGACATGCCTCTCTTGAGGCGTCTGCCTCTGATGCGGTGCGCCACTACGATGATACAGCGTCTGCTTTTGCAGATGTTCACGCTGGTGAAGATGCATTTGGCATCTGGGTATCAGGAGCACTGCGTCCAGGGACTAGCCCAGAGCAAATTCGTGCAATTCGTGCCTCGGCTCCTTCTGGAGACTGGCGTCCAATTAACGGTCGCCTTGAGCTTGTTGCAGTTTGCCAGGTAAATGTCCCAGGATTCCCGATTGCCCGCGCTCGCGTGGCCTCTGGAGCGGTTATGGCATTGGTTGCAGCAGGCGCTGGTGTTCTTGCGCGCATGAAGGCAGATCCAATCGCAGATTTGACCTCTCGCATACAAAAACTGGAGCAGTTGGAAAATGCAGAACTTTCAACAAAGGCCCAGGCGGCAAAGGACAAGTTTGCCGCGCTACGTGAGGCACAACAGGCTGAGCTTTCAGCCCGTGCTGATGCTCTCTATGCCCGTGTATTCGGTGCACAAAAGTTTGACGACGAGTTTGGCTACATCTCAAGAGAGAAGCGCCAGGCACTCGCAAAGAAGGGCTATGCCCTTCCAGATGGCTCGTATCCAATTACCTCGGTTGATTCCCTAAAGGACTCGATTCAGGCGTATGGACGCTCAAAGCCAGGAAAGCGTGCAGCTGTTCGTCGCCACATCATGAAACGCGCTCGCTCGCTAGATCGCTATGACCTCGTTCCTGAAGAATGGAAGAAGTCATCAGCAGCATTGCTTGATGAGGACATCGCGTTCCTTCGCGATAAGGCAGCTGATCTTTCGATCCAGGTAGATGCATTTGCCGACATCTCAGCAGAGGCTCGTAAGAAGCTTGCTGAAAAAGGACAGGCACTACCAGATGGTTCATATCCAATTCGCAATGAGGACGACCTCAAGAATGCGATTAAGGCGTATGGACGTTCAAATCCAGAGGACCGTGCAAAGGTACGAACACATATTCGCAAACGCGCACGTGCTCTTGGTAAGGAAGAATTGATTCCAGAAAACTGGAAGGCCGCATCCAATGAGGGTGAGGATACCAGCCTGGGAAAAGCATCAGCGGCTGAGTTCGGAGAAGTAACAGATGTTCAGGCAGGTAAGTACGTGCCTGGCAAGACTCAGCCGCGTGATGCAAAAGGTAAGTTTCGTCAGGTCCTTGCTCGTATAAAGCAGGACCTTGGTGATGCTGGACTTAACAGAACTATTGAAAAAATCGAGGAGGCCGAAAACCTCGATGATGCTGGAAACTATATGGAGGCAGCCCGCGCAGCGGGAGATGTTATCTCGATAGTTGACAGAATTGACACACGCGCTCTAAATCCAGACGCGTTAGAAAATATTCGCTCCTCGGCGCGAGCCCTGGGAGAGGCAATTGCCAATCTTCCTTTGCCGTTTGGAAGCGATACGGAGAAGGTTCGCTATAGCGATCTTCCTCCAGCCCTAAAAGGTCTTATTGAAGATATGATCTCAAGGGTTGAAAACAAGATAGGCAAGGACGAGGCTGATGAGGCGACTACAGGACTCAAGTCGTTTATGTCAGGTGGAGACTACTTCTCTCAGTCAGAGGTTTCCTCAGAAATGAGTAAACTTCTCCGACTCCTAACTTAAAATATAATGTATTATTCAATCCAG
>Ga0214917_10004464_pt1 | contig 15535 bp, 19 predicted proteins | sample LL_1208_BB_MetaG_FD_177983 | JGI IMG/M metagenome (GOLD analysis project Ga0214917, IMG submission 177983) | Freshwater microbial communities from Lake Lanier, Atlanta, Georgia, United States - LL_1208_BB | ecosystem: Environmental > Aquatic > Freshwater > Lake | place: USA: Georgia | collected... | reverse complement strand
CGAACTCAACCAGGATCAGTTCGCCTCCGAGGTCAACGTGCTGAAGGTCGAGAATGCTTTCAGACGCATACTCGAGCAGATGGTCGGTGATGCCAATACATTTGTCAGCGACACATTCAGCGAGGCCGGAGACGGTTGCTATTGGAACAACGCCATCACCAACGGCTTGCTGATTCGTAATGCCCAGACCATCAACCGAGTGGAGGGGGGCTGCAATGACATCAACGCAAGGCCAATCGGATACAACACTACATTCAAAGACCTATTTGAAGGGCTGGATGGCATCTTCTGTTTGGGCTGGCAGTTTGAGCAGGACCAGTACGGCAGCTGGTACGTGAGGGTAGAGAGCCGCGATTACTTTTATCAGAAAAACTTACAGATAGCCTCGTTTCAAAAAGTTTCTGAATTTCGGCAAACGGCATCATCGGACAAGCTGGTCAATCAGGTCAGCATTGGGTACTCGGACAACTGGAAAAACATCGCGCTCTCTGGTCAGTGGGCAATCCACACCAATCGCGAGTATTTCATCGACAACAAAGCCAAGAGGGATGGCTCCTCCGCGAAGCTGGACATCAAGTCGGACATCATTGCCGAGGGTTATGCCATCGAGTACAACCGGAGGCTGGCCTTTCTGAAGGACGATTCCGGCTCCAGTGACCAGGCGAATGACAACGTGCTATTCATCGTCTGGCTAAATCGGTTTGAGTTGACAATACCAGAAATCGAGAACTCACCCTATGCGGTGGATGACAGCACTGGGCCGTACACATTCGCGCCTGGGGAAGCCTCGGTCGCATCGGACTACATTGCAGAGAGCAACTCGATCATCGGCAATATCTACAACATCTATCACACACCTGCCCGGGTGGCCTGCCGCTGGTGGAAGGTGCTGGGCATGCACACCTATGGCATGGCTAACCCACGGCTCCGGTACCAGTTTGGCGAGTACAACGTAGACTACTCCAGCCGGGTGACGGGAACGAACGAGAAGGAAAGCTGCATTGAGGTGTTCGGTGGCGAGGAAAGCCCACTCGAAGAGACTACCGACATCTATGCTGGGCTGCTGAATAGTGCTTATCAGGACTACCTCTTCCGGCCGATCACGATTGAGTCTACCGTGCCGCAGAGGCTCTGCGACTACATCGACATGGTGCGACCGGGCAATGGGGTGGTCAAGATTCAAGCAGGTTCTTACACTTTTTTCGGCTTCATCGAGTCGGCTACCAACCGGCCTCAAGACCCGAACTCCGGCAATACTGATTTTATCCTAACTTTGGCGAACATTGAGCCGGATGGTGGCCTCGGTGCCTTCTCGACCGGCTTCAGTAATGGATTCGATGTGTTCTAAACTCTAAATAATAATGGCTAATACCAGATCGCAACAAGCAACTCTGATTGCTACCAACCTGCCGGACAACACTACGCAGGAAATCACACCGCAAGACCTGCGCGATGTGCTGAACGATGGAACCACCGCAGCTGCATTTGTGGATGACACCAACACCTTCACGGGTACCAACATCTTTGATAACCAGGTGCAGGTTCAGGACGGGTACATCGATTGCAGGGCTGGTGTTATTGAGTTGAATGATACTGGTGGAATTTTACCAAATGGTACTCAAAGCATTGCGATTGGGCTAGGCTTGACGGCTGTTACTGGAGGGCAACACGTAATAATTGGCTACGATGCCAACCAGAGCAGTGGTGATGCTAATGTTATTATCGGGTATCAGGCTGGCATCGCACAAGCTGCTGATTTCACAGTAAATATTGGCAATAATGCTGGCAATAATAATATTGGGAATCAACTTATAGCCTTAGGTAATTCAGCAGGCGGCAATAATCAAGGCGATAATTGCGTGGCAGTCGGTAATCAAGCATTGTCAGGAGTTAATTCAGGAAATGAATCCATCGGCATTGGTACTTATGCCGGTCAGGGTAATACAGCACCCAACCTGATTGCTATTGGTGAACTTGCCGGCCAGAATAATGTATCGTCAGACTGCATTTTCATCGGGAAACAAGCCGGGCAGGATAATGCTGCCAGCAGTTCACGTGTTATTGCGATTGGCGAGAATGCTGGATTTCAGAATGATGGAGAGTACAATGTATTTATAGGCGCAGATGCTGGTGTTGGAGCAGTAACTACTTTTAGTGTTGGTATTGGCAAAGATGCCGCAAATAGTAATTCGGGAAACAATGTTAGTTGTTTAGGCCCAGGAGCCGGACAAAATAACACCGGAAATATTGTTGTAGCTATTGGAGGGGCTGCTGCTAATAACAACAACGGAGATGATGTTGTTGCGATTGGTCAGAATGCGTTAGGTCAGAATACCTCAGACAAGTGCATTGCGATTGGAACTACTGCCGGTAATCTAAATACCAGCCCGTATGCGATTTTTTTAGGTTATGAAGCCGGTTATGCGGGCGGTGGAGTAACGCAAAGCAACGAAACTGGCCTTGTTGCAATAAAGACCGAGTATTTGCCCCTATTTGCCAACCACACTGCTGCCGCAGCTGCTATTACAACTGGCAACGGGTATGTTGCCGGAACTACGTATCTCTACCGGTGTCAATCATCCGGATCGCACGAGAATTACATAGGCTGGGTTTCTCTTTAACATGCCGACTCTATCGCCATTCTACCGGTTTACTCCGGCATCGCTGAATGCTGGGTTCGGGCCTGAAAATGGCCGTATCAATGACATTCTGAGTTACATAACCATCAATGTCTTCGCGCAGAATGACCTGGTAGGGCTTACCATTCAGCAGGCTATCAACCTGATAAAGCTGAATTTCGCATCATACAACGTGCCGCTGATTCAGGCCGACTTATCGCTCATTTATCCAAGTCCGTGGCCGACCATCACCGGAATCCAGACTTTAAGTTTTAAGATTAAGAATCCGCAGTTCTACGCGTTCATCGATGTGACCATTACGCTCAATGCAGGAGTGGTTACTGCCAACGATTACATACTGGCTTCAATAGCTGTCTCCGGTGTCAACACCGAGCCGGCTCTGACCAACGTAGAGACTGATGTCCAGTCGGCTCTCCGGGTGGTGGACTACAACGGTGCGGCTATCTTCCCAGCCGAGTACAACTACCAGCAGAGCGTGGCTTACTCCAGCATTGCCAACGGGCGCAACTGGATTCTTGATGGCGATAACCCAGTGCCGGATCCATTGCCGGTCTCACCTTACGCGACACCACGCAGAGAGACCTTCCCGGCTCTGACGGCTAATCAAACCTACATACTTACTCTGATGGGTAAGATCATCGAGTTTTCGCGTATCGGCACTCCGGTTGACACTGACATCATCAACTTCTTCAGCAACTCGGTTGTTCCGGCTGGCTACATTCCCGCAATCTGGAACAACGGGAGTTTTGTTGAGTTCGGATTTTTCGCTACCGACCATGCCTTCCGCATTGTGGGCGAGTTTGTTTACGATTGGCAATGGCAGCGATTCTACCGGCCGACCGAGGACACCGTCCAGAGCAGCTACATTCTAAGTCTATACTCTGGCGATAATTTGCCATACCAGCCGAAGACAACCTTTGCCGGCTTCCTCTACGCCATCTGGGAGCATGAATATTGGGATCTGGACTTCATCCACTTCGACAACTGCCCGGAGCCGAATGCCCAAGCATACCTGATGCCGATAAAGCAGGGCGATGTCTACCAGTTCAACGTGCCGGTGGAAGACGGAAACCTGGTCGGCCTGACCGATGTGCTGGTCGGGATAATGACCGAAGACGAGGTGTTTATTCAGCAGATTGGTACCGCCACTACTGCCTGCCGCAGTTATGTCTGGCAACTGGATGCCGAGTATGAATCCAATCCACCTTATTATCTATACATTACAACGGCTGGCAATTTCAACATTGATAACTCCCTTTTCTTCCTGGAGACCAGCGGAGGCCCGTATGCGACCACGCTCGAGGCATTGCAGGCTATCGATGCCCAGCTGACGATAGGCAATTTCTCCTTTGTGCCAAATGGTACCGGCTGGACGGTAACCTGGAACATTCCTCCCGGCTATCCGGCCGATGCCATTGTCGGGAGTACCAGTTACTCCGAATCGGGAGAGCCATTCCCGTTCGTCAATCGGGTTGAAGCCGACCTATGCTGCGGCACCCAGTTCAGGGCATCGGTAACCATACCACCGCTGCCTGATGGCTGCTACAAGTTCTGCCTCTACAACCTGAGCGAGGAAATCAATCAACTCTACTCGGTGAGCCAGCCTCTCCAAATGAAAAGCTGGGATTGCTTTTCGCAGATCCTGGAATTTTGGGGGGCCATGCAGACCGTGACCGAGGGCTTTGATTACTACGGAGACTGGAAGCAACGCATCCGGGTTGACCTGCAATCTGGTGGAGATCGTGTAAAAATCGAAGAAAGCATATATCGGAACTCCGATGGTACCTACCAGCGGCCGTCGAACTTTACCGATAAAACGGTAAGTTTGCATACAGAATACATCGATTTACCCACGCAGAATGCTCTGCTTGCTGCCACCAGGCACCCGGCATTCGTGCTAGCCGGTCAGTCGCTATTCGTCACCGGTGATGTCGAGGTTGCCACTACTCAAGACAACACTACGGAGACATCCTTTTCGACTTTGGCCCAAGTCAAATTCGAGGCGCAAATCCAAGGCTTCCAGCCAAAAAACAACCCCTGCGAAGGGTGCTAAATCCAATGAATTTACTACTGACTTGTCCTCCAGAGCCGTGTTACAGCAACATTGCCTGCGACATCGAAAAAGAAGGCCGGGTGGTTGCGGTGGTTTTCGTCAAGAAATCAGCTGCTTCCCTGGTCAATAAGACCTCACAAGCCACATGGCTTAACTCATTCTGGTCGCTCGCTCTTACCGGTGATGCCATCCTGATACTGAACATCAGCGGTGAAAAGCCTCGTCCTGAAACTGCGACTCTTCCTGGTCGCGGCCGTCAGCCCAATAAAATGGGCGCGAAGACTCACACTCTTAACCTTTTTGATATGCAGATTGTCGGCAATGTTCAGTTCTACAATGACATGCTGAAATCCAGCATAAACTATGACCTCTACTACATCACTCCGAATCTAATTTGGGATGCCAGCGGTCAGGTTGTAACCGTCAACGGTGATGTGGTTATTCAGAATGACCTCACGCAGTACATCTCTGGCGAGGTGACCGTGATGTGGCAGCAGAATGGAACTCCGCTTCCTTATGACTTCCAGGACACCGTTATCAACGAGGGGCTGAACTACATCGTCAGCGGTAATACATCGATAACCATCGCATGTACTGGAGGCGAAACAAGTGCCTACACTGCTGCGCTGAATCAGCCGGTATCCGGAGAACTGCCTAATATCGTATGGTCCATTACTGGCGATCAGGATGCTATCGATGCAACCGGAGCCGTGATGGATTCCAACACCGGAATTGTCACATTTAATGGTGTGGACCTCGGCACATATCAGCTTCAGGTGGTTGCAACCAGCGAGACCGGCTGCGTAATCGGCACTCTGCTCATTACAGTAACCTCTACCTGCGACTAACCATGAACGAAGAGTTAATCGGGGTAATCCTTGACATAGTCAATGACCCGGAGTATCGTAACGGGGAAACTGAGTTTCTCGAAGAGATTCGGGAGATTGCGGAGCAGCTTGAGCCGCACTTTGACGAGGACTACCCCGAGGAACTCTTGCGCCATAATCACCCGGGTGAGGAGGAATGGGCGAAAGCCTACCGGAAGCATCGCTGGACTGCTGTCTCCATGATGGTGACCGGCCGAATCAAGACCACGCTGTCGAAGATTCAGCAGGCTGATGACTTCCGCATTAAGATAAACGATGACCCGGCAATGACCGGCATCATCGCGGAGAACAGCTTCAAGAAATACCTTTTCGAGGATCAGCCAAAGTTCAAGTCTCTGGAGGCTTGGGCATTTCAGATTTTTCTGGACACTTATCTGAAGGATGCCAACGCGGTGGTTGTGGTTCTGCCCGACCTTTCCAAGTTCTGCTACTCCGGAAACCCGGAAGACATCGACTGGAGCCGGCCTTACCCACAGATTTTTGAATCTGAAGACATCCACTACCACACGGAGTCCGGGTGCATCGTCAAGGTAAAGGACTACAAAGGACCAGGTGCCGATGGGTTCATAAAAAAGTGGGATCAGTTCCTGGCGATAAGTAAAGAGGGGCTGGTGTTGTGCCGGGCCTTTCGCGAGTATGTGGCTGACGAGAATGCGTTCAAGGCTTTTCCGGTCGAGTATCAGTTCGAGAAGCTGCCGGTCTTCGTTGCCGGGAATGTGCTTTATGAACTCGAGGACGGGGAGCCGATTTATGAGTCGGTCCTTCAGCCCTGCGTGCCGGCCCTCAATGAGATGGTCTACCGGCACTCGGAAATCATCGTTAACTGGGCATTACACGGTAACCCACAGCGGTGGCAGGTGGTAGGAAAGCGTTGCAAGACTTGTAATGGTACCGGCAAAATTGAAGACCGTAAGACTTCTACAATCGCAACCTGCCGGACCTGCAATGGCTCTGGCTGCGGTGAATCGGAAGGCTCACCATTTAAGGTAATCGAGGTCAACATCCAGCAGCCAAATGCGCTCAATCCCAATGTAGCCAACGTGCCGGTGCCTCCGGCCGGCTATGTGGAGCGCGACACCAAGGCTCTGGAAGCGCAGCAGAAGGACATCGATGAGCAGGCTTACAAGGCTCTGGCTGCGGTCGGGCTTGAGTTACTTGCCCAAGTTCCAGCTGCACAAAGTGGCATTGCAAAGCAGTATGACCGAAAGGAAATCAACACCTTCTTCTTCAAAGTGGCGGTCCAGATTGAGACTATGATGATCCAGGTGGCCGAGGCCGAGTTCTACCAGCGATACAATGCGCTGGGCATCTATCCTCTGCTGACACCAGAGCGCAAGATGGAGGCGATGCCCAAAATCACGATACCATCGGACTTTGACATTCTGACCATCGAGATTGTTGGCGAGCAGCTAAAGAAGGCCAAGGATGGCAAGTTCAGCCCGGTGATAACCTACGGCCTCGAGAGCGACTACGTGCAAAAACTGTATGGCGAGGATTCGTATCAGCTGTATATCCTGAAAATGCTCAACATCCACGATCCGCTGCCCTTTTTAACCGTGAACGAGAAAACCGTGCTGAAGGAGTCGGGTGGCTGCACCGAGGAGGATTACATATTAAGCAACTACTTGCCCTCGTTCATCGCAGAGTTGACCTATTCGGACCCGACATGGAAAAAGAAGCCGATGGAGGAGCAGAGGGCCGACTTGGTTCAGATGGCTAAGGACAAGCAGCAGCAGGTGCGTGCCGGATTGATACCCGTGTCTGAGCGATTACTGGTATGACCGACAAGCTGGATGCGATAATCAAACGGATTCAGGAAAAGCAACTGGCCCTGGAGAAGGGCATGGATGATAGCCTACCCAGAGTTTTTCGCGACTTGAGCAATCAGGTCATCGACATGGCGGCTGACTACCCACTCAATGCTGCCGACCGAGCCGAGCGCATCCGGGCGATTATCGACTTTAAGCGCACGGTAACCGCAGCGGTTGCCAACAACCCGGAGTACATCGAGCAGGTGGCTCTGCTGACTGAAGGCTTCGCGGAACTCAAAAGTCTGTCGGACCAATACTTCAGCGAGTTGATTGACAACTACAACGCCAAAGATGAACTCTACCGGGAGATCCTTCGGGCTAACATCGACCTGACCCGTAGCAACCTACTCGGTGCCGGCATCCAGCAGAACTTCGGTAATGCCATTACGGAGGTGCTGAAAGCCAACGCGAGTGGCACTACCAGTCGGGCCAAACTAAACGAGATTATGCGGCAGTTCATCACGGGAACCGACCAGCAGAAAGCGTACCTAGAGCGTTACGTGAAGCAGACCACGCAGGATGCCGTGATGACATTTAGCCGGGAGTACAATGACACCGTTGCTGCCGACCTCAACTTGCAATACTACTTCTACCAAGGTACCCTGATTCAAGACTCACGGCCGTTTTGCAAGGCCCGGGCCGGGCGATATTACAAAAAGTCCGAGGTGCAAAGCTGGGCCAAACTCGGCAACTGGGATGGCCGGAAGCCGGGAACCAACGCGGTCACTATATTTACTTACGCTGGCGGCTATGGTTGCCGGCATGAACTTTACCCGGTGACGAAAACTATTTACGAACTTGCCAAAAAAAGAGGCGATGCCGGAATGCGATGAATAAGAAATTCAAGACCAAAGTCGGTGGCCGTACCATCAAGTTCGGGGCGAAGGGCTACTCGATAGCACCCGGTACTGCCAAGGGCGATTCTTACTGCGCGAGGTCGGCCTCCATCCCTAAATGCGCGAATCCACCTTGCCCGAATGACCTCAGCCGTCAGGCTTGGGGCTGTGTCGGCAAAAAGTCTGTAAAATCAAAAGCCAAGAAATTCAAACGAGTATAACCATGTCTTACCAGTGCCTTCAAGACTTCATCGGCATGCCGCTCTGCAACACGGAGGAGCCGGCCTCTGGCGTGTACATCACCGACTATCCGGGCATCAGCACCGAGTTGGCCGACAAGGTTGCCTCTGCCGACCAGATCACCTTTGCCGGAGTCTGGAAATCCGTTCAGCGGCAGGCATACCAGAAGATGCTCACCGATGTGCAGAAAGCCATCCGGGAGTCTGCCAACGCGAGGATTGACCAGGTACTCTTCCAGACCCAAAAGCCATTCGTGCAGCAATGGCAGCAGATTCAGACTCTGGCACCCGATACGGTGTTCCGAGGTGTGCTGGCATCGGTAAGCGGAACCAAGTACATGGGCCTGCGTGTCAAGTCATTCTGGATTTACAATGCCGGCTCAACTACGGTAAATGTGGATGTGAACATCTACCAAAGCCAGAATGCGGAACTGGTTTATACCAAAAACGTAGACCTGACTCCGGGCATGAACACCGTGCCGGTCAATCAGCTTTTTTATTCGGACTTTGACAAAATCAACCTGCTTCTTCTGGTGGACTGCACCAACCTGACCACGTTGGGCGGTAACTTCATCGACTGGGCCTTGCTGCCTTTCGACATCGAGTGCGCAACTCAATGGTCTCTGTGGAATGTCAACACCGTCAACATGCTTCCGGTTCAGGCTCCTCTGACCTATGGACTCGGTGATACCTGGACACAGCAGCAGCAGTCGGGCATTTATTGGGATGCGGAGTTAGTGTGCAGTCTGGATTTGTTCGTGTGCAGCCAGCGGTTCAACCTTCTCGATGCCTGGGCGAGGCTGCTCTGCTCCGAGTTGCTGCGATTCAAGCTGGCAAGCCAGAGGGTAAATTACTTCACGCAAAGCAACCGCGAAATCACCGAACGGAATCAGGCTACCTTCCTCCAGGAGTACCAGGATGCTCTCTCCGGTTGGGCGCAGCAACTGAACCTGCGTGGCGAGGGCATGTGCTTCAACTGCGAGGACTCGGCAGTTATGGGTACTCGGATGCGCTTACCTTGATATGGATGTAGCCTTCCTGCGTGTTGGTGATGCTCATTACCTGCGCAATCGAATCTAAATTTGAAAGCCCGGATTCCCAGTTGATGCCGGCCCGGAGTGTCTCTACGTTGCGGTGGTAGAGTTCATGGATGCCATTGTGCTGATGCTTCAGGCTGCGGAACCGGCCGTTGACGAGAGTGATGCTGAGTTCCTTCGCCCGGCATCTGGCGAGCAGGTCATCATCCTCGGCACCCCAGCCCCAGAACTCGTTGCTGAATCCATTGACATGGTGAAAGGCCGACCTGGTGAAACCGGTCACCCCACCAAAGTAGTCCGGGTAAGGCCGTAGGTAGTTGAACTGACTCGCGGCACCCGCAAAGTGCGTGGCATCTGCGGTGATGGTGTAGTCGCAATTTAGCGGCACCATGTCCACATCGTGCATGATTAGGTGATCCTCCTTCGCGTAGTCGGCTCCGATGTTGCAGAGCAGCCCTCTATTGAAGGGCATGATGTCGGCCTGTTCGACCAGGATCACCTTACCCAGATTCCTGAGTCGCGGAAACAGCACCGTAAAGTGGTGCCATCGATTGCGGTAGGGTATTATGAATGCCGTGCTTTCCATCGCTCTCTGGCCTCGTAATAGACAGCATCGATGCGGTCGGTCTCTTCTTGAATGTTGCCGTACTCCCGGGAGTACCAGGTGTGCAGCGCAAAGCCAGTGTCGGTAGTGGTGCCATCCGGGTGAGTGGTGGTTCTGATGCTTCCGGCCGGGAGGCTTTCAAAAAGCTGGATGAAGAAATTATTGAAAGGCTCATGAAAGTTGCAGTAGGGGTTGGGCGCGAGTAACTCGCCAACTACCATGCTACTGACTACTTTGCGGCACTGCTCCACGTGGAACACATTGAAGAAGGGATTCATCACCATGTCCGAGTTGTTGCGGTGGTCGCAGTATTCAAGCGAGTCGGGCATCCCGGTAAATGCGATACCATCGCGTTGCATCTGGTCAACTATCTCCTCGACCTTGGCCCAATCGTAGATGTAGCAGTCCTCGTCTACGTTGACGATGTACTCGCACTCGGATGTATTGATGATGTGGACCAGGTACCAGAGCGCATCGGTGTAGTGGTTATGACCAGAGTGGCTGCGGCACTTGATGTGTTGAGGAATGAACTCGCGCATCCGCTTGTACAGCGTGCGATTTGAATGACGGGTGTGTACTTCTAATTTCACCATACAATCGGATTTAAGTTTCTGAACTGAATGTCCTCCTGGCTCTGGAGCGTGCTGATGGTCTTAATTGTCTCGACCTTGAGGCTGTACTTGAGCGCGACACGGCAGAAATCGCCATCGTACAGCCGGCCATTCTTCTGCCGGATTTTATAAACTTCTTGAACCGCTTTGTGAACGCGATCCGTGATTATTATGCTATTAGCCACCGGTGATGGTTCAGCCTCCTTTCGATAGTGCTTCATAAATTGTTTCATAGAATGATAGTTCAAGGTGTAACTCGCGCAGCTTGGCGGTGTGGTAATACTTGGCCTTTGCCCGGACCTGCTTTGGCGTGTACCGGTCATGGATGCTGCCGAGTACCGCTACCTTCTGGCCCGATTCGATGAGGTGCGACTCATCTATCATGGACTGCTTCTGGATGTCTAGATCGTGGATTCGAGCCAGCAGCTTTTCGATTGATTTCTTGACCCGATACTGAGCCGACTGAATGTTATACATGGCTTACGTGTCTGTTTTGGCCGATATGCCGGACATAGCCGGCCGTGAGTGTTGCTGCTTTCATCCTCGCTCTTGCGTAGATTTTTCCGATTTGCGACTCCGCAAGCCACGGCTCCTTCGGATTCCATGTAGTGACTGGACCGTAGCCATTTGGGAAGAGTCGCTGATAGTCGCTGAGTCTCTTCAGGCCGGGGTTATGGCTGAATCCGGGCCATCGTCCACCTGCGTATGTAGGTGAGAGAAATTGCCACATGACATTACCTTGAGTTTTGCGAATCGGCCCGGTAGCCGGGTGACCGTTGCGGTCATTCGGAGACCGCAGCCAGACCTGGATCACTTGTGGATTCTCGGCCAGCACCTCGAGAGATGCCTTACCGAACCCGGTGCGGAAGAACTCCCAATCGTCCTCGAGGAACATGATGTACTCGTTTTGCACCTGCGAGTAGAGAAAATCTATACTGCCGACCTGACCGCGATGGATGCCATCGAAAAAGGTTATCATCGGAAACTCCTGCCGGAAAGCATCTGGTATCGGATGGCCGGAGTCATCGTTGACAATGAAGCGGTCGAATGCAAGGTCATAATGCTCGAGGAAACTCTTGAGCGTTCGGGCCAGTAAATCCCAGCGACCGCAGCTGGTTAGGATGACATCAGTCATATAGGTATTTCAGAAATTTATTGGCAACCTGGAGAACGATTGTCAGAGTCATGATTATAACCAGAATGCAGCTTGCCTTTTCAAACCGCGACCACGGCTTCTGGGCCGGCCGATAATCGATTTGTCGATTCATGGCACGATGAGGTTATCGATTAAGGCAACCTTATCGCCTACGAGAAAAGTCTGGCTTCCGCGAAACTTTTCGTTGGCCGCAATAAAATAGCTGTACTGGTCGCAGTACTGCTCCGGTGTCAGGTGATAGTGGCCGGAAACCTTCAGTTTCCCGGTCTCCATCCGATAAAAGAGCGTGCAGTATGGATCGCATGAATCGTCCATGAATCGGCCGTCAATCGAGACGGTGCCACCGAGGAAAAAGATTAACTCCTGCACCAGTTCAGGTGTCAGTTTGAGCGTGAGGTTGGCCTCAATCGAGGCGTTACCGATGCAATGTACTCCCGTGGGTAACATAGCTTGCTGATCTGTGAATTTCATGATTATATTTGTTATGTGGCTGCAATGTATAGCCTTTTTCTTAATTGCAACAAAAATAAGAAAAATAAATGCCAATTTATTCCAGCTTCTCTCAATTCGCGCGGCAGCAGGGGCGCAACTGGCTTGATGCTACCGATGCCAACAAGGTAGTGCGCCAGGCGGTGGTTACCCTGGTACCGGTAATGAAAAACCGAATACAGCAGAACGGAAAGAACTCTGCCGGTGGGCAGATAGGCCAGTATGGCGAAAAAAAGATTGCCCGGGCCTTCGGTGTCGCGCAAGGCTTCGCATCTAAAAAGCGGCTCAAAAAGGTAACCGGGCAGGAAGGGTATAAAGAACTACGGCAGAAACTGGGATTGCAGACTGCATTTGTGGACCTGACCTTCAGCGGTGATATGATGCGCTCGTTCAAGCCCGGACCGACTGGTTCAAATGGTTACGGCATCGGCTTTATCAGCGATACTGAAATCAACAAAGCTGCGGAGAACGAGAAACGCTACGGCCGTGTGTTTGGGCCTACGGATCAGGAAAACAAACTAACTTTGGCCGAAATCAACCGGGCCAGCCTTAAACTACTCAGCCGATGACCTATTTTTCCGACCTATGCGACCAGATCAACGCCAACTTTGGCGGCAATGTGAAAATATATGGCGAAGGTCACGAGGTCATCACTCCCGATGGCACCGCTTTCTGGTCCATCGCGGAAAACGAACCATGCGCAGTCGATGACAACTATGACCTGGTACTCTTCTGGGTGCGCAACTCTGCCGATGCAACCGACCAGATCCTGGGAGGCCGGAAAACCCGGGTAGCTAGACGGGTGCGGTTCACGCTGGCCGGAAATAGCCGAATCAGCAATGCAGAGCAGAGAGTCGCAAGCATCGTGAACGGGATCAAAGACCTCGAATACATCAGCAGCGACTTTGCCACAAAGGCAATCGCCAGCAACTTTTTCGGAATCGAGGAGCAGAACTTTGAAACGTACTTTTTTACCATCGACTTTCTGGCCCTGGAAAAGATAGACTGCCCTGAATGCTGACACTACCAGTCGATTCAATCTATTGCATCACTCTGGCCGCACGTGGGTTCGGCCGGAGGCAACTCATCGAGAAACACCTTGCCGAGGTCGGTGGCATGCAGGACCGGAATAAGAAGCCGTTGCATTACGTGTACGGCATAAATGGCTCCGATGCCGACCACCGGGTTGACAACAGTGTCAAGATGGCGAATCGCAGGGGCAGGATGTCGGCTGGTGAGATTGGCTGCTTCGCCAGCCATCGGATTGTCTGGAAGCTATTTTTGGAAACCAAGGCCGAGACATGCCTGGTACTCGAGGACGATTTCCGCTTCGGCCAAAAAGCCGAGCAGTTTTTCAGTTTGTGGAATCGATTCCCGAAAGACTGGGATTACGTGAATTTTGGCTACATCACCAACACCAAAAGCATTCACAATAACCTGACCCGAGTGCATGTGGAGCCGTTTATCAATCTATTCACTGGATGCGGCATGTGGCTTACCCATGCCTATGCTATCAATCGCCACGCAGCCGAGGTGTTTCTGGCGAACACCGAGGTGCAGTACGGTGGCATCGATTGGCAGCTTACCGGCATCCAGAATAAGGTCAAGAGTTATGGCTTCTCTGGGAATGCCGTAATCTCGCAAGCCAAAATACCAAGTCAAATAATTCACACTCAATAAAATGAAGTACATCAGTAATGAGCAGCGCACGCTGCCGGTGCAGGTGGCTCCCGTCACGGAGCCTATCGTTGTAAAAGACGAGGCGCACCTATTATCAATCTACCACACCAACCCGTTTCAGGAGGTAATCCTGGTGCGCACGGAAACCAACCCGATGACCGGGGAGGTGCTATCCATGCGCGAGATTGTTGTTTCAGTGACAGCAGCCGCACGGGGGTTTTTCAACAACGTATCTCCGACCAAAAAGGGCCGAGAGGAACTGCGGCCAAAGGCGCAGCGGAGTTATGTTTATCAAAAAATCGGATTTGTCGGCCAGCAGAAGGGCATCTATCAGGCTTTGAGCGGTCAGGTGAACTCCGGGCCGCAGAACCCACTCTCAGCTGCCGAGTTGTTCGCATTGCTCCCCGATGCTGAGAAAGCCAAGTTGCAGGCTATGCTGGCTGCTCCTCCGGCACCCAGTACAGAGACTCAGCTGGTGGACACTCCACTGTTCATCGATGACGAGCAGCCGGCCGCACCGAAGCGGACCAGGAGGAAGCCGAACACACCTGAACCCGATACCACAAACCCTTTAGCCAATCTATAACATGGAACTGATTGAATTGCTCGACAAGTTGGGTGAAAAAACCGGCCTCAAGGATAATCCGGACTTTCAAATGATGCGCAGTGCATCGGCACTCAAGGAGGTTCAGGTACCCGATGATCTCGGTCTCCGGTTATCCGGGCTGCTATCCGAGAAAGAAGCAGTTGAGGCCGCAAAGAACAATCTGGCGGTGAAGACCCATTACCAGGGAGTGCTATTCTCCGGTTTGCGCGAAAAGATGGTCGAACTGCTATCCAGCAAGGGCTTCTCATCGGACGAAATCGCGGAGGTCAACGGCCTGAAAAACGTGACGGAAATCTACCAGAAGGCACTTGACCTGGCTAACACCCGGAAGGGCCGGCCAAGTCAGGAAGCAGAGCGCATGATTGCCGAGTTGCAGACTCAGCTGAAGGATGCCCAGACTATGGTGGATCAGAAGGTTGGTGAGACCAAAGCGCAGTACAATGCCCGGCTGAAGGCCATGCGGCTTAAAGACTACGCCAACTCGTTCAAGTGGCAAGATGGCTACAACGAGTCACTGCGTGGCACCGTGTATGAATCGGCCATCCACCAGACCATGCAGGAACTGGGAGCCGATGCTGAATTTGATGATAACTCCATGCAATTTCGCCTCGTCCAGAAGGCAGACCCTACACTCAAATTCACGAAGGAAGGCAAAGAGTTGAGTTTCGATGACTTGCATTCGTTAACTTTGCAAAAGTTCAATCTTTTGGCATCAGCTAACCCCGGAGGTGGCAATCCGGCAAGCAGCCAAGGCGCATTCCAGAGGCCGGCATCCAGTGCTGGCGGTGACAATCAATCCATCGACAAGGTGACAGCAATGCGCCTCTCGCAGATTGATAAATTTCTCCCTAAAACCGACTAAAAATCATGTCTGTTTCAACAGCAA
>Ga0214917_10004463_pt1 | contig 15539 bp, 11 predicted proteins | sample LL_1208_BB_MetaG_FD_177983 | JGI IMG/M metagenome (GOLD analysis project Ga0214917, IMG submission 177983) | Freshwater microbial communities from Lake Lanier, Atlanta, Georgia, United States - LL_1208_BB | ecosystem: Environmental > Aquatic > Freshwater > Lake | place: USA: Georgia | collected... | reverse complement strand
TTCGGAATTGGCCATGACGGATCCCCTCACCAAAGTCATGAACCGGCGGGCTTTCTCAAAAAAGCTTTTGGAAGAAATTGATCGGTCCTCGAGGTATCGACACTCCATGGTGATTGCCATGATTGATGTGGATCATTTCAAGCACTTCAATGATACAGAGGGCCATGTTTTAGCAGATGAAGCCCTCAAAAAAATTTCCCAACTCTTTCTTGGAAATTTGAGAAAGAGCGATTCTTTAGCGAGATATGGGGGAGAAGAATTCATCATCATGATGCCTGAAACCAAACTGGCATCGGGAGTGGAAATTTGCGAGCGTCTTCGAACGGCTGTCGAAAACCATTCGTTCCAGGGACAGCAAAGAGCAGGGTATCTGACAATCAGTTTGGGACTTTGTGAATTTCCAGAAGCAGGGGACAATGCAGAAGCTCTTATCAATGCAGCCGACAAAGCCCTTTATGAAGCCAAACAAGCAGGTCGAAACCGAGTCATGACCAATCGCCATGTCAAACAATCCTCGTTTTTTATCAGCTGAAATACCTGAAGTTGGCGGTTCACTGACTCTCAGTGATGAACAATCCGCTCACTGTACGCGCGTCCTTCGACTGGGTTCTGGAGATTGCGTTTCAATTATCAATGGAAAAGGGGTTTTGGCAGAGGGAACCATCGCAGTTTCCCACCCACACAAAACTGTCGTGCAGTTAAATTCCACCGAGAACTTCCAAAGAAACTCCCATGTCCAACTCGCTTTTGGAATCACAAAGCCAGCTTCTCTGGAACTCATTTTTCGGAAATGCACGGAGCTGGGCACCGCTTCTTTTCAACCTTTGATTACCGATCATTCTCTTCATCCTGGCTCTTGGAACCATGATCGTTGGTATAAAATCGTTGTGGAAGCTTGCAAACAGTCTCAAGAGTTGTGGTTTCCTGAAATTCTGTCACCGATTTCTTTAAAGGACTGGCTTCAAACTAGGCAAAAGAACCGGGTCTTGGTTTTCTGTGATGAGAATTTCCGAAAAAGTGCAAAAGAACTGGTTTCGCAAGCACCTGCCGATCTATTGATAGGCCCTGAAGGGGGCTGGAGCGAAACAGAAAGAACTCTTCTTAAAGAACAGGAACCTTTTGTTCTGGGCTTGGGACCCAATCGGCTTCGAGCTGAGACCGCCTGTGTTGTTGCATTAGCCCTCGTCAAAATGAGGTTGGGTGAAATATAGTTATCCCTTATGTGGCGAGTCTGCTTAACTCTGGTAGCGCACCGTTTTTTCGTTCTAGTTGTTTTGTTGAGCTCTCTCTATTTTTCCGCTTCTCAGCCCCCTGAGGGGACCGCCAACATCGCTTCCGGGCAATCCCTCCCCGCTCTCTGGGAACAGCTTCTGACCCGGGTGGCAGGATCCAAAGAAGCCGGGCAAGTTTCTGGTTCCATCGCTGCAAACAATGACCCGTTTATTTGGTTGGGGCAGCTTTTTCACTTTAAACTTGGCTTTCGACCCGAACTCATTGTTTTGGCCCTGTCGAACCTCTTCTTGCTTCTTTTTCTTTTGGAACTTCACCTTTTTGTAAACTCCATGGCCCTTCCCGATGTTGCCGTTAATACTTGCATCCTCGCGATTCTTTGGCTTACCAGCTATGAGTTGAGTTTGGGCTCTTCATTGTCCCTCAGTTGCTTTCTAACAGTGATTGTTTTGCGATCAGCGAATGATGATCGCTGGCTGATCACGGGCCTCTGTTTTGGATTGCTGGCACTCACCAAAGTCTTTGTGCTTTTTCTGCTTCCTCTTTTGGTGATCACTTTGATTGGTCAAAATCGTTATGCTTCTTCAGACACTCTCGCCCGCAAGCTCATCTATCTCGTGCTCCCCTTGGGAGCAAGCATCTATGTGAGCTGGGAACTTTATCGAAACCTCAAAGCAGTTTTAGCCGGCTCTGCTCTTTTTAATTTAATTTCTTCCGTCGACTTGCAGTCAGCTCTTTCTTGGACCTTGACCGCCACTTATTTGGGACAAACCATAGCGCTTCTTGTTTTACTGGCGGGCTCGGTAATTTGTTTGTTTGTGTTTTCCACTTGGATTCATAGAATTCTCCCCCTCACTCTCTTTTTTGCCCTGCTGGCCACAACACCGTACAGCGATCTGGCCAGTTCCGCCCTTTTAATATCGCCCGTGTTCAGTGGGATTGCCGAAGCTTGCGCTCCGCCACTTTTGCGGGGAATTCAGCTCCTCTTTCTGCTCTTTGGTTCCATAGAAGTTTTCAACTTGTTTTAACTGTAGTTCATTTCTTGGACTTTCCATTCGAGTTCAATTCCACCGACGGCACAAACTTCAAAGAATCATCCCTAAGCTCTGGCCTCCTTTCTGCATGGCTCACCCGCCATGATTGGAAGAACATTCAGCTCTTGTATTGACGGTTTCGAAGGCCGGGTAGTGACTCTTGAGGCCTCCAAACAAAACATGCTCCCTCAAATAGTGGTTACTGGCCTTCCTGGAACCGTTGTTCAAGAAAGCCGTGAAAGGGTGAAAGCAAGCTTGAACCATCTGGGATTTGATACCCCTACCCGAAAAATCCTGATCCATTTGTCCCCTGCAGAAACAAAGAAAACGGGCAGCCACTTCGACTTTCCCATCGCAATGGCTGTTCTTGCTGTCGAAGGTTTTTTTCCTGCAAGCAAGATTGAAAAGTGTGCGTTTTTAGGAGAGCTCACTTTGTCAGGCGAGTTGAGGCCTGTCTCACACTTTATTCCTTTGGTCGAATCCTTGCTGAAAGAGCCCTCGATTGATTGGATCCTGGTTCCAGTGGACAACCTCTCCGAATCAAAGCTCTTCTCAAACGAGAAAATTATCTACTGTCGAAATTTGAAGGAAGCCATCGGCTTTTGTTTCCTAGGCCAACCCATCGAAGCCCAAAGGTCCCTTGATAAACCTGTTGATTCCCCACAAAGAAAGACAGGCTCTCTCATCGATAGAATAGTTGGCCAAGAATACGCAAAGCGGATCTTGACCATTTCAGTGTCTGGATCCCATCCCCTTCTTCTGGAGGGGCCCCCAGGCTCGGGAAAAACGCTCCTTTCTCATTCAGCGGCCTCGCTCTTGCCCCGTCTAAAAAGAGACGAAGTCATAGAAGTGAGCCGGATCTACAGTTTCTTTGGAGAAAGTAGGGAGGAAAATGATTTTGCCCCGTTTCGTTCGCCCCACCACTCGATATCTTCTTCAGCGTTTCTTGGAGGGGGAACCCACCAAGTCATACCCGGGGAGCTCTCCCTCGCTCATCGAGGACTTCTTTTCTTGGATGAGTTGCCGGAGTTTCGAAGAGATGTCATCGAAGGCTTGAGAGAGCCCCTGCAAAGCGGCGAAATCCACTTACACCGCATTTCAAGAAGCGTGACTTTGCCTGCAAAGTTTTCGTTGATTGCAGCTATGAACCCCTGCCCGTGTGGGTATTCGGGGTGCAAGTACCGGGCATGTTCGTGCTCTTCTGAATCCGTTAGAAACTACCGAAAAAGAATTTCCGGACCCATTTTGGATCGATTCGCACTCTACTTTTGGATGGAATCTTCATTCAAAAAACCAGAGGCCCATTCAAAGGACCCCGAGGTTATGCGGCGGGAAATCCAAAAAACGCGGTTAAAGCTCAAAGAACTCTCTTTTGAAGAAATGGGTTGGAACCAGTTAAAAGCCCATTTGAACCGGTCCTCTTTGCAGTGGATTTCCAAACTGGAAACAGAGAACCGAATCGGTTTCAGACGGCTTGAGAACATTCTACGGGTAGGCCTAACGATTTCAATTCTGGAAAATCAAGAGACCATAAGCACTGCCGAACTGGAGGAAGCCTGGAGCCTTAGATCCCCGGAGACGCTTACCCAATGAGCAAGCTGATTGAAAAGTGGTTTTGCTTTTTGTTTGAGCCTCAATGCCCCCTCTGTGGGAGCAAAGTTTCTTCTTTCGACCTGTGTGGTCCCTGCTCGGGTTTTCCCGAGAACCACTCTTTACGAGAGGCCGAATGGTTACATTCGAGTTTTGAATTAAATGAAACAGCAAGGCTTCTGCTTCACTCGATAAAATACCACCAAAATCCCCAACGGATTCGGCTGCTACTCCCTTTTTTGCCACGGTCTCTTCCTTGGGACTTGGGAACAGAGACTACTCTTATCCCTGTACCTCTTTCACGCCACCGTTTTTTTGAGCGCGGTTTCAATCAAGCGGAATGGCTTGCAAGGGAGTTGAGTCAAAACTTGAAATTGAAATTGGAAACTCGGGGGCTCTTAAAAACCAAAGAAACACGCGCCCAAAGCACACTTTCCCTCCATGAGAGAAAAAGTAATTTAGCGGGAGCCTTCTTGTGGAATTCCAAAATATCGCTTCCCCGAAAAGTGTGTTTGGTGGACGATGTCTTTACAACTGGGAATACTCTTGAAGCTTGTAGAAGAGCCCTTCAAAGGGCCGGAGTGCGTGAACTATTTGGTTGGACCTTGTTTAAAGCGGTTCCTGACGTAATCAAGTGCAGCCTGAACATTCAAACGCCCTGCCCCACACCGGTTGGTGAATTCTCCATCCACCGGGACCGCCGACATCTGGAGGCTTTCCGTGATTTGGGCAACCGTTAATTTGGGGTTTTCAGAAAGCAAAAGAGCAACTGCCCCCGCAACGTGGGGAGTGGATGAGGATGTTCCTCCAAATGAAAGGGTGTAGTTCTCACCATCCATCGAAAGGCTGGGGGTTTCGCTGGGAGCACACAAGTCTGGCTTGATAAGCCCTTTTCTCTCGCCTTTGTTATAAGGAAAATCCTCGTAACCCGGAACATGCTCCCAAGTCACAGGCCCAATGCTCGAGTACTGGCGCAAATGGTCTTCATAATCCACTGCGCCCACAGTGATCATGGAGGACAAAGCTTGACCCTCTTGAGATTGAAGCGGGTGTAACCAAGCTGGAGGATTCGATCCCGGAGCGCCAATATTGAAAGGCTCATTTCCGTGCCCGCGATTCCCAGCAGAGTTTACGTGAACAATTCCGGCCGTGTTTAAAACTTCAGAAGCCCGTCTCCAATGCAAATAATTTGGTTTTCCCCAGTGTTTCATGCTGACCGACATGCTCAAAACTCGCGCCCCTTGCTTCATTGCATACTGGATGGACTCCCAAATAGCCGACTCGGCCACTTCTCCTCCCAACAGACAACACGAACGCAACGCCATCACTTTTGCTTTGGGAGCAACCCCTGTGTGGGTTCCCCCGGCCCCTTGACCCGCAATGATTCCAGCTGCTTGGGTACCGTGTCCCAGATAATCAGAAATATCAGAAGAGTTTTCCTCAAAGTTCCAACCATAAACATCGTCCACAAAGCCATTCTTGTCGTCATCCACTCCATTGGTAGATTTGTCGTTGCCGTCAGAGTCAGTGCCTGTTTCCCCTTCATTCTTCCAAATATTGCCGGCCAAATCCGGGTGGTTCACGTTGATGCCACTATCCAATACCGCAACAATGACCCCTTTGCCTTCCACTCCCTGCTTCCAAGTTTCCGGTGCACCAATTTTTCGAACTCCCCACCCAATATCCTCAGGTTCGATCCTTTCAGTGGGATCCGGCGATCGAAGAGTCACTTCATTGTCGAAAAGAGCGTGGATGGGCTTTGATTTTTCGAGAGACATGGATGAAGCACCTTTTACGATCAGCAACTTCTCAATCGCTTCAGGTTTTGCACGAACGCGAACGGCTCCTACAAGCCAGAGTGGAGTCACTGATTCGATCCCTTCGGAAGGGCCTTTTTTTATCCAGGGGGCTTCTTTTTCAACTTCGTTTTCCAAATGGCTTTCGAGAGCTTTTGCAATTTCCAAACTGCGTTTCAAAGGTTCTGGGGAAAGCCCTTGGAGTTGGGACAGATTCAAGGGGCGGCCCATTTTAACCAAAACACTGACCGGTTCGTTTCGGGTCACCACTTCGGTCCAAACAGCCAAGTTTGGAGAAACTGCAAACACGGACAGAGCTGCGTGAAAAAAGAGCAAGCTCCTCTGAATGGCCTCTAAGCGTTTCATTCAATTCTAATTTACTCTTGTGGAGAAAAGGCGCAATGAGCAAAAAATGTTATCCCGGGAGCCCTGAGGCCCCGGGATAACAACTTGAATATTAAGCGATTTTTAAGCTGCTCTTTCGACGTTTTTGCCCGAACGGCCAGAGGATCCAGAAGATCCTGCTTTTTCAGCAGTTTCACGCTGTTCTTTGAGTTGCTTGCCCCACTCAAGAGGATCATGAACCAGCGCTTCTGTGAAGACCTCATTTACTTCTTTGGCCAACTGGAACTTGCATCGTTTTCTGAGCTCTTTGGGAACATCATCCAAATCTTTGTGGTTTCGATAGGGAATGATGATCTCTTTGATCCCATGCCTCAACGCTGCCAGAGTCTTTTCTTTCACGCCTCCAATGGGAAGAACTTTTCCGCGAAGCGTGACCTCTCCAGTCATTGCCACGTCTTTTCTCACTGGGTTGCCAGTCAGAAGACTCAGAATGGCAGTCGCCAATGTGACCCCTGCAGATGGCCCATCTTTTGGGATGGCCCCTTGGGGAACGTGAACATGGATTTCGTACCGGCTGAATACTTTCTCATCGATGCCGTACCGTGCAGCTTTGCTGCGGATGTAACTGAGAGCTGTATGAGCTGATTCTTTCATGACATCGCCCAAAGACCCGGTCAGAATCACCCCACCACCCATTTTCTTCATCATCGTGACTTCGATGTTAAGAATGTCCCCACCAAACTGGGTCCAAGCCAATCCGGTGACAACCCCTACTTCATCTCGTTCACGTTCTTCTTCTTTCAAGTTCTTGGGAGGTCCCAAATATTTGGGGATTGAGTTCCCATTCACAACGACTTGGTCGCCCTTAACTTCTTCAGTGGCGAAACGTTTCGCTACTTTACGGCAAATGGCTGCAATATTTCTCTCCAAGTTTCGAAGACCGGATTCCTGGGTATATTGCTCGACCACCCGCTCAATAGCTTCATCCGTAAACTCCAGCTGATGAGGGGCAAGCCCGTTTTCCTCAGTCTGTTTTCCGATGAGGAATCTTTTGGCAATGCTCAACTTTTCCTCTTCGCTGTAACCAGCCAATGTGATCACTTCCATCCGATCCCTTAAAGCTGCGGGAATCGTATCAATCATGTTCGCTGTTGCGATGAACATGACGTTGGAGAGATCAAAGGGCAGATTCAAATAATGATCCCTGAAGCTGAAGTTCTGTTCTGGATCCAAAACTTCCAAGAGAGCGGCTGCTGGATCTCCGCGGAAATCAGCTCCCAATTTGTCTATTTCATCGAGCATGAAGATTGGGTTGTTTGAACCCGCCTGCTTCAGCCCTTGAATAATTCTGCCTGGCATGGCGCCTACATAGGTTCTTCTATGGCCGCGGATGTCAGCTTCATCCCGAACCCCACCCAAGGAGATCCGAACAAATCGACGTCCCATGGCACGCGCAATGGATTTTCCCAAACTGGTTTTTCCAACCCCGGGAGGTCCCAGGAAACAAAGAATGGGGCCTTTTCCCTTGGGTTTGAGTTTTTTAACAGCTAAAAACTCCAAAATTCGCTCTTTGATTTTCTTCAAACCAAAATGATCTTCATCCAGAACTTTTTGAGCGATATTCAAATCCAAGTTGTCCTGTGATGTTTTGCTCCACGGTATATCAACGAGCCAGTCCAAGTAAGTTCTTACGATAGTCGCTTCGCTAGCGTCTTGGTGCATTCTCTCCAAACGGCCGGCTTGCTTAATGGCTTCCTGATACACTTCCTCGGGCATTTTGGCAGCTTCGATTTTGGCTCTGAGCTCGGACATCTCCTCCGATTTGGATTCGTTGTCCCCAAGTTCCGTTTTAATGGCCCTGATCTGCTCTCTCAGGAAATATTCTCTCTGGCTCTTGGTCATCTCATCTCGAGCTTGAGAACGGATGCGTGCTTGCATGGCCAATATCTCAAGTTCTTTGATGAGAATCTCATTCACTTTCTTGAGTCTTTCCACTGGATCAAAAACTTCCAACAGCTCTTGAGCTTCGGAAACTTTCAAACCAAGATTGGAAGCAACCAAGTCAGCCAATCTTCCAGCGTCTGTAATATCATCAACGACCATCAAAATGTCTGGAGAAAGAATCCGCCCCATCGAAATAACTTTTTCAAGTTGCTCCTTCACTGTTCGCATGACAGCTTCAACTTCAACTTGTTCCCTGGAGGCGATTTTTTCTTTAATTTGTTTTACTTTGGCAACAAAGAAAGGTTTTTCCTGCGTAAAATCGAGCGCTGTCCCTTTCATCAAACCTTGAACCAGAATTTTCACGCGGCCATCGGGGAGCTTTCGCATCCGCATGATCATGGCAATGGTGCCGATTGGGTAAATGTTATCTGGGGAAGGGTTTTCGTCGGCTATTTCTTTTTGAGCCGCCAAGAAAATGAGGCGATCTTTGGCCAAAGCTTCATTCACAGCTTTGATCGAAGCCTCTCTGCCAACAAAAAGTGGCAAGATCATGTAGGGATAAACTACGACATCTCTTACGGGCAGTAAGGGTAGTTGATCGGGTATCGAGATTTCTTCATTTTCTGAGAAATCGTTTGGCATAATTGGCCCCCCCAATTTACTTCTGACCTGAATAGACTACTTTTCCTAAGAATCTGATCGGAGAAGTCGAAGCAAGTCTTGAGGTGGATTTTAAGGATTTTTCAGGACAACAGGCGGCAGGGAAAACACTTGGAAGAATGGAGGGTTGTCGCAGTGTTAGATGCTAAGCGTAGATTTTTCTTTGAACTTCTTCTGCCTCTTTACAGCGAATACACATTTCAGCCATGGGCTGGGCTTCAAGCCTTTTCACATCGATGGGCTCTTCGCACATTTCACACAGACCAAAGGTGCCGTCCTCAATTTTGCTCAAAGCCACCTCAATCCGAAGAACAAGCTCTCTTTCACGATCCCGGATTCTCAAGCTCATGCTCTGATTCAATTCAGAGGACGCCAGATCCACTTCATCAGGCAGATCCTCTGCTTGAAGAGTCAGATCGTCTTTCTTTGTTTTATCGAGTTGATTCAAAATACGGGCTTTTTCTTCTTTCAGAGCTACCGCAAATTTCTTCAAATCCTTCTTTTTGATATTCATCCTGCACTCCTTCAGGTTGAAGTGTGCGCTTGATTTTTGCACACACGAGATCCTGTTTTCTGAAAATGCCCTGTTATTTTGTAAAACGCTTAGTAAGGAAAGTTTCTTAAGATGAATCTAATAGTATCAGTTTGTAAAAACCCGCAATAACCCCGATGCGTCAGCACTGTTTATTGCTCAACAAAGTTTCCAAACTGGTCCAACATGTAGAGAGGGATATTTCGTTTGGCGATTCGATTTTCATCAAAACCAATGATACCAATGGGAGCTTCCAAGTTCTGAATGGCATTGATTTGCTTGGCTAATTCCGCCCTGTTGCCAGATTGGCTTTTTTGAAGAGCTTTGGAAATCAATTCCATGGCCTCGAAGCCCTGAGCGGCAAGTAAATCTGCTTGGGTTCCAAAAGCTTCTTGATAGTTGCGCATAAAGTCACGTTGAGCGGAACTACGAGTCACTGGGTTCATGACTCCAGGAAACACGGCTTTCTCAACGAACCGCCCTCCCCGCTTGTACAACTGATCTGAGTTCCATTCCGTTATTCCCAATAGAGGAATATCTTTCACATCGAGGTAAGCAAGACTTGCAGCGATGGACGCAACTGTTTTGGGAGAATCCGGAAGAAAAATGGCATCAAAATCAATGATCGGTTTCAGTTTTGCTTTTGGTTCCCGACCCGTTTTGGCTTTGGTTTCTCTCGAGAAATCCTGAAGCGCAGTCCATTCATTCCGTCTGAATCGAAAATCTTTCAAACCCACCATGGATTTGATGGGGTCTTGAAAATCTGTTTCGGTAGGATCATAAAATTCAAAAGCAACTACTTTGCCGCCTCGATTCTCAACTTGTTCCCAAAACTCATTGGTCATATCCCTGCCAAACGCATTCGATGGGCTTAGAATGGCAAAACGAGTAAAGCCCCGATCAGCAACAGAGAATCGCACCAAATTTTCGAGTTGAACTTTTGGGGTCAGAGCGTTTTGAAAAATATAGGGTCCCTGACTGGATATTCCTGCTTTGGATGCCAAAGAAATGTTTACGACTCCCAAATCCTGGGCTTTCTCGGCTACCGCCATCCCCTCTTTAAAATTTAGTGGGCCAATCACTGCCATTACGTTTTTATCTTGAACTAGAGACTCCAGAGCGGCTTGAGCCATGGTTGGGCTGGACCCAGAATCCTCCACAAACAAGTTGTAGCCCTCTCCCGAAGTGGCTTGAAACATTTTGGAGGCCAAAAGAATTCCTTCCAAAGCCTTTTTTCCGTAGGGAGACAACCGGCCCTTCAAGGGAAGAATCACTCCAATATTGTTCTTGGAGCCTTTGGTCCCAGAACCCAGATCCATTGGGGGAATGGAAATTTCTGGCTGGCGGTAGCTGGAGAGTTCGTTCACCGGCTTGGGGGTTTCTTTAGGCTGTAGCGCGCTCAATCTTTTTGCTGCCCGGTTTCGACTGAAAAGCTCGGGACCGCCGGTAGCAATTTCCTGGAGCTGATCGGAGTCGGTCATTTTCTCCAAAAGCCGATCAATTTTTTCTTCTAAAAGAGCTTTCCCGGATTCGTCGGAAATAAAAGACAGCTGGCTGGCATATGCAAAAACCGCATTCTTATCGTCGGATTGAGCGGCCGCATTCAGGGCTTGGAGCTGGTAGAAAGTAACCGCTCTTTTATTTCCCTGTTTTCGAATTTCTTCTTTTTTAACTCGATTCAGAGTGTTTTGTACTTTGTCGTACTGGCCCAATTGGTATTGGCATGCCGCCAAGTTGTAGAGAACATCAAATGAGAATGAGGACATGGGGTGTTTTTTTGTAAACCCTTCAAACTCCAATCCCGCTTTGGAGAAGTCACCCTTCGCATAGAGCGCCGACGCGATTCGATAATGGGCCAATTCCGCCGCTTTGCTTCTGGGCCATCGGTTTCGCACTGCTTGAAATTTTCCAATGGCCCCCGAGTAATTTCGGTTCTGAAGTTCCTTTTCACCTTGCAAGAAAAGGGGTTTGGCCTCCGGCTCTATAAACACAGAGACGTTGGACTCCATTTTGGTGTCGGCCCATTCAGTTTTCGCAGGTTTAACCGCACATCCCAAAACCAGAGAAGCAATGAGAAATTTGGCTAAATTCAATTTCACTTGAAAACCTCTTTGAAACGTTGAAGGAAAGTCGACACTCCCGGATAAGTTTCTGCACGCCCTTCTTTATCAAATTCCTTCAGAATTTCTTTTTGGCGACTTGAAAGGTTCTTTGGAACCTCAATATGGAGTCGAACATATTGATCTCCATAACCAGAGCCGTTTAATCGCTTGATACCCTTTCCTCTCAACTTCAAAGTTTCTCCAGGCTGAGTCCCTGATTGAACAACCATTTCCACGGGCCCATGGAGAGTGGGCACTTCCAGAGCCGAGCCCAAAGCCGCTTGAGTAAAAGTAATCGGCATGTCTAAAATAACATGCTCATCTTCCCTTTTGAACAAAGCATGCTCGCGCACCCTCACCAGAACATACAAATCTCCAACAGCTCCTGAAGGCCCGGAACTCTCCCCCTCTCCCCGCAAACGAAGTCTCTGATCACTGTCAATCCCGGCGGGGATATTCACCACAATACTGTGAGGTTTTTTGATTTTTCCCTTGCCCCGGCATGGTTTGCAGCGTTCTTCAATAATGACTCCAGCTCCTGCGCACGAAGTACAGGTCCTCGCCAGAGTGAAAAATCCTTGATTGAGTCGAACTTGCCCAGTCCCCCGACAAGTGCCGCACATTTTCGGCTTGGTCCCGGGTTTGGCTCCGGAACCAATGCACGTTTCACAGGAAAATTCTTTTTCAAAAGTGATTTTCTTTTCAGTTCCTTTGGCAGCTTCTTCAAATTCAATTTCCAAAGTGTATCTGAGATCGATTCCGGAAGAAGAGCGTCCCCCCGCGCCAAAAATATCTCCAAAAATATTATCAAAAATATCGGAGAAGGAACCCGCTCCAAAACCCGGATCAAAACCAAATCCCTGTCCGCCCAAGCCCGCATGCCCGAATTGATCATAGGCAGCTTTTCGCTTCGGATCACTTAAGATCTGATAAGCCTCATTGGCCTCTTTGAATTTTTCCTCAGCTTCTTTGTTTCCCGGGTTTTTGTCGGGATGGTACTGAATGGCAACTTTTCGGTAAGCCTTTTTTAATTCTTCTTCGGAAGCGCTTCGACTTACGCCCAACACTTCATAATAGTCACGTTTTGCCATAGCTTTGATCAGACAGAGTTACTGAGTCTTTTCTTTTCCAACAATGACTTTCGCTGGCCTGATCAGTCGACCGCTTAAAAGACTGCCTCTTTGAAACACTTCTAGGACTGTATCGACTTGGGCTTTTTCCACTTCCCGCTGACCAACTGCTTCATGTTTTTCCGGATCAAAAGACTCCCCGACTTTTCCTACAAATTCTACTCCGAATCGGGTTAAAAGTTGAACAAACTCATTTTGGCTCATTTCCACACCGCTGACAAAATTGGAAACTTCCGGATCCGCTTTGGCTTTCAGTAGCTTGGAATGCTGGATTGCGCGGTCAAAATAATCAATTATCCCAACCAATTCAGAGATCAGGTTTTTGTTGGCAAATTTGATGGCCTGCTCCTGCTCTTTCAGGATTCTTTTTCGATAATTTTCAAACTCGGCTTTGACGTACAAAACCTCTTTCTTAGCAGCTTCAGCTTGTTGCTTTGATTCTTCCAACGCTGAATCCATTACCAAATCAGAAGGGGGAGTGAATTGATCCTCTTGAGTTTCAGCAGTCACTTGATCCTTATTGTCATTCTTTCCTGATTCCATCGCTTCCTCCAGACGAACTTTCTACAAAATACTTATACCTTCCTTTGAGATCAGGCTCACCTTTTTTAACGCTTCTTCTTACTTGATCGATAAGGCCATGCAATGTCGGGGCTTCAGGGATATGGGGCGGAAGGCGCCCAAAAATTTCTTCCAAGCGAGGCCTCATTTTGAAAGGGTCTCCCGGAAGGATAAAACCACAATCTTCTGAAAGTTTTAGCACGTGCTCAATGAGTTTTTCCTTCTGCGTGCGTTTGTCCGACTGAAACTCTTCCCAGGGCTCCTGCAAATTTTCATTGGTCTCATGCGCAAAAACTAAAACAGACTGAGCCAAATTCAATGAACGGTACCGAGGGTGGCTTGGGATCGTCACCAACCAATCACACAAATCCGTTTCTTCATTACTGAGGCCATCGCTTTCTGGTCCAAAAACCAAAAAAAGATCCGTAATTTCAGCAAGTTTCAATTTCCGGATGGCTTTCTCCATGGCGGGCCTCACTTTTAAAGGGTGAGGACGACTGGCCGATCCAACCCGGGCCGAGGAACCCAAAATCAGGGGTTTTTGCCCAGGTTCTGTTGGCTGAAGAGCTTCTTCCAGACTTTCATAGAATTGGGCTTCGCAAGCTCGAGAGTAAGCATGCTTGGCCATTTTTCGAATCTCTGACCACTCCAGCTTTTCCTTTTTTGCCACAATGCGAAAACTTCCCAAAACCCCCATGTTTTCTATGGCTCGAGCCGTTGAACCCACGTTCCCACCATACTCTGGACGCACCAAGACAATATGGATCCGTTTCCGAAATTCTTCACAGGTACTGTGGAAAGATTTATAGGGATTGTTCAAACGCCCTCTCTAGCCGCTTTTAGCCCTTCATGAGCTGTTTTTATGAGGAAGTTTCATACCTTATTTGATGGGCGAAACCAAGCATTGACGCAATTTTTTCGTTTAGGAGAGCAGGAAACCTTGGATAAATCCACAGGCTGTGGATTATTTCACAGGAATGAACTGGCTACTTCTTATGGCTGCGCGGGCCCTTTTGTCTGGCCTCGTCGAATTTTGTAATTGGAAGGTTTTATTTGTCGGCCCCTACCCTTGTCAATGCACTTTTTAGGATTTTGTTAGGATTCAATCAGGGAGCGACTTTCCGGTAATTTTGAGGGGTGTTTTTTCTGAAAAAAATCACCCAGAGACTCTAACACTTCGCTTCCATTTTTTTCTGGCAGAGTTGAACTCTCTTCCAGTGACTTTAAAAGCTGGGCTGCTCTCCCCAGAACTGTGCTCGGAAGACCGGCTAATCGAGCTACTTCAATCCCATAACTTCGATTACAACTTCCAAATTTAAGTTGATGAAGAAAAATAATTTCATGATCCAGTTTTTTTACAAGAACGTTTGCATTTCTGAGGGAAGGATAATTTGATTCGAGTGCAGTGAGCTCGTGAAAATGAGTCGCAAAAAGGGTTTTTGCTTTTACATGGGTATGAATATGTTCGAGAAGCGACCAAGCTAACGCCAAACCATCGTAAGTACTCGTCCCTCGCCCGATTTCATCGATCAATAAAAGACTTTTGGAAGTGGCTTTTTCCAAAACCTTTGCAACTTCGCTCATCTCAACCATAAAAGTAGATTGGCCTCGAGCCAAATCATCCGAGCTTCCAATTCGAGTGAAAATAGCATCCACAACTGGGATTTGAGCTCTTTCTGCAGGAACAAAACAACCCGCTTGGGCCAGAATGGAGATTAGAGCCACTTGACGCATGATCGTCGACTTGCCCGCCATGTTGGGGCCTGTAATCAGCAGTGTCCGACATTCGTCTTCATCAAAGAAAATATCGTTTGGGATGAACTTCCCTCGCCCCACTTTTGTTTCAATCACCGGGTGCCTTCCTGCCCTGATATCCAAATGCCAGCCAGTATGCAGGATCGGCCGGCGATAATCTCTTTCCCTGGAAACTTTGGCAAAACTCAAAAGGCAATCCAGAGCTCCCAAAATCTTCGCATTTTTCATCAGAGCGGCGCTGTGCTGAGCGACTTGGCTCCTAAGCTCCAAGAAGAGTTCCTCTTCGATGGAGTTCAAACGGGTCTCAGCAGTCATTACTTTCTCTTCAAACTGCTTTAACTCCTCAGTAATGAATCGCTCCCCATTTGAAATAGTCTGTTTTCGAATGAAATGCTTGGGAACTTTCTTTAAATGAGTTGAAGTGACTTCAAACGTGTAACCAAAAACTTTGCTGAACTTGATCTTGAGATTGGAAATTCCAGACAACTCCCGCTCCCGAGATTCAATGGCTGCGATCATGCTTTTTGCATCCTGAGACAGCATCCGGAGCTCTTTGATTTCGGGCCGGAAGGAATCCTTAAAAATATTTCCATCCCTCAAAGTCGCGGGAACTTCGTCTTTCAAGCTTTCATTGAGTAGTTGAGACAACTCCGGCAAAGCATTCAGTTGTTTTTCAAACTCTCTCAGTAAAGGGGCATCGGAACGGCTGAGGGCTTCCTTGATGGGAGCCAAGCGAACCAGGTTTTCTTTTATGGCCCCCAGATCTCTGGGCATCGAAAGCCCTAAAACTGTCTTCGAAGTCAGGCGCTCCAAATCCCGAATCTCCGCCAGTTCCCTTTTCAGAGCCTGAAAGAGGTCTT
>Ga0214917_10004462_pt1 | contig 15539 bp, 18 predicted proteins | sample LL_1208_BB_MetaG_FD_177983 | JGI IMG/M metagenome (GOLD analysis project Ga0214917, IMG submission 177983) | Freshwater microbial communities from Lake Lanier, Atlanta, Georgia, United States - LL_1208_BB | ecosystem: Environmental > Aquatic > Freshwater > Lake | place: USA: Georgia | collected... | reverse complement strand
ATAGAGCCGGCCATTGCGATCCAGCAGGTGCCACTGCCCCCGGCCCAGCGGCAGGCCGTCGAGCGCCAGGACCTGCTCAAGGGTTTTGAGCCGGTTGAGGACAGGCATAACTCAGTTGTGCTCACCACTGGGCTCAACCTATCAGTTCTTGGTCGCTCATGAGCGAGCGCTAACGATTGCCGCTGCTGTCACGGCAAGGCTTTTCAGTGGGCCAGGCGGCAGAGGCATGACGCAATGCGCGATACGTGATGGAGCCGTCAAAACGCATAACGCTTGCAGCGCGGGGGATTGCGCGTGTTGCAATCGGCTTTGGCTCAAGCCTGGCTCAGGTCGGATTGCTTTCCGGCCGGTCCATGTCGACCGACGAGCTGCCGAAGTCCCGGAACGCCCGTTCGCTCTCGTAGCGGTCCTGGCCCCGGGCGGCGTTGCTGAGCCAGCCGGGCTGAGCCGCCAGGGACTGGCTCCGGTCCGCCGGATCCCGCCGCTCCCGCCGCGCCCGAAAGGCCATCGCCCGGGTGCGGGCCTCCGCCGCCCCCCGGGGGGCCGTCTGCACCCCGGGCGCCCGCCGGCGGTCGACCCGGCCGCTCTCCTGCAGTTCCATCAGTACCCCGAGCGATCGGCCCAGTAGCGGTACCAGCCGCCCTGGTCGCGGAATTGGTTGGCCCTGATACGGCGCTCGACGTCGTTGCCGGGGTTGCCGTTCTCGCTGCCGGCCTCGCCTAAGATCCCAGCGTTGACCTCCTCCTGGATCCGCCGAGCCTCGTCCGAGTTCTCGTCCTGTTCCGACGGCTCCGGCGGTTGCGGCTGCGGCTGCGGCTCGGGCTGTGGCTGTGGCTGTGGTTCGGGTTGCGGCTGCCACGGCTGCGGCGCCGGCGTCGGCTGGCCGCCACCACCGCCCGTTGGCGCCGGGGCCGCCTTCTTCACTGGCGTCACCGGGTCGGGGTCCTTGGTGTTCGGCCCGTCCTTCCAGCGGCTGACATCAGGGCTGCCGATGCCCCGTAGGCCCCGCTTGAGCATCTCGTCGCGGTACTGGGCCTTGCTGCGGACCATCCGCTCCGTCACCGGCTCCTGCTTCAGCGGCTGCCGAGTGGCGTCCGGGGCGCGGCGCTCGAACGCCTTGTCGGTGCCACCGCTGAACTGCTGCTTCGCCTTGTCTTCCCACTCCTGTCGCTTGGCCGTGAACGGCGAATCCGGCCCCCAGCGGCTGGGCCGCCGAGGGTCGGCAATCTGGCTGCGGCGCTGCTCAGCGGCCTCCTGCAGTCGGCCGGTGCCTCGCTCGTAGCGGTCTCTGAAGTCTGACGCCACCAGCCTGCAGGCAATGCCAGTAGCTTACCGGCGGCCCTGCAACAGCGCCGCTGTGATCAGGGCCTGGTTCGCTCCAAGCGCTGCCGGCGCCACCGCGGGGGCGGGGGGTTGAGTCAGGGCGGCCAGGCGCTGCTCCAGGGCGGCCTGGGTGACCAGCTGCGGCACGTTTTCCTGGAGGAACGCATCGAGCTCCTCGAGGTTGCGGATGATCGTCTCGATCCGCCCCCGGTCCTCGGCCTGGGCCTTCAGGGCCGACTCGGCCACCACCTTGGCGGTGTCGGCAACCTCGGCCAGACCTGTGATCTGGGCCTCCAGGGGGGCTTTGGCGTCGGATTCGGCCACCACCCCTTCCACCTGCGCCCGCAGCTCGCCCAGCTGGAGGGCCACCCGACCGAGGGCATCGCCCGACGTGGCCTTCTCCAGCTCGCCGCGCAGCTCCATGACCCGATCGCTCAGCAGCTCTTCGCTCCGCTCCAGCTGCCGCCTCAGGCCCTCGATCAGTTCGCCCTGCACGTCCAACTGCCGCGTCAGCTCCTCGCTGGAGCGCGAAGCGGTGATGTTGTGCTTGCTCTGCTCGTTGAAGCGATGAACGAACGCCTTGTTCATCTCTTCCTGGCTCCGGGCCAGCTCGCTGATCGCCGCGCCCAGCCCTTCGGTCAGGGCGGTGACCCGGCTCTGGGCCTGCTGAATCATCGTTTCGCGCTCCAGCGCCGCCGCGGTGATAGCGGCCTGCGCCACGTCCTGGCTGCGCGTTCCGCGCCTCAGTCGCCGCACCGCTTCACGGCCACCGAGGCCAAGCACGAGGCCGATCGAGAGGGCAAGGGCGCTGGAGGTGAACATGGCGCGGACGGCAGGCAGTTGTCTCCGACTCTAGCGTGCAAACTCCGCCGCGGTCCGCTTCAGGCCGGTGAGCACCAGCGGCCGGCGGCTGCGCAACGGCATCATCTCGAACGCCTCGCGCCAGTCGTCCCCGCTCTCGCGATCGAACAGGCAGCGCCCCACCAGGCGGAACGCCTCGCGGAAGCGGCGCACGTCTTCGTCGAGCACCGCCAATGAGCCCTTGCGCGGCAGGAACAGGATCACGTTCCACGACGACGGGCTCGAGGTGCGCAGCTCGCCGTTCGCCGCCGGCCAGCGGTAACGCAGCCGCCGGAACGGGATGCAGAGCGGAAAGTCCAGCAGCTCCGGCATCAGCCTCAGGATCTCCGGGGAGTTGCTGATCACCACCGCCGAGGACACCTGATCCGCGGCATAGCTCGTCAGCAGCTTCTGCAGGTACATCGAGTGGCCCGGCTGCCGCGCCGGCGGCGTCAGCAGCACCCGCCCGGCCCAGTTCTGCAGCAGGGCATTGTCCTGGGGCGCAATGCAGCGCCGGGCCAGCAGGGCGCTGTTTGCCAGCTCCGAGGCGTGGGGCGCCAGGTCGAATCCGCCCAGGCACTGGCGCGCCGCCAGGATCACCTCCTCCGGCAGCAGCATCTCCTGCATCGGCGTCAGGCTCCGGCGCTTCCCCGGCCAGCGCATGTCGTTGGGATGGATCGGCTCGCTCATCGCCGGACCCCGAAACCGACGCCAGAGCTGTTCGCCACGATCATCTCCTGCAATCGCTTCTCGGGGTCCTGCCTGGGGAGCAGCATCAACCGCAGGCCGTGGCGAGACACCGTCACAATCGGCACTTCGTTCTCCACGTCAGCCAGTTCAATGCCCTTGGCAATCTTCCTCAGGACATCGGCCATGGCGTGATCATTGGCCTCTTCCGCCGCCAGGGCGTCTTCATAGGCCTCTCTGGCAAAGTAGAGCCCTGAATCTGCACCGCCGACCAGGCGATTGATCAGAGCGCAATGCTCTTCTTTGCCTCTGCGCAGAATGTCAAACAGCTCAATCTGGTCCGTCAAAATGCGACTGACCGCCATGCTGGCCGTGCGGCGGCCGGCGTCCCCAGGGATCGGCCCCATGAGCCAGCGAAAGAGGTCGTTTTCGCGCACGACGGCTCAATGTCTCCGCCGACTCTAGCGCAAGCGCCAGTCAGCGGCTCCATTCCGCACTCAGCCGCCAGCCTCCCACCCGGCAGCCCTCCGGCTGCGGCGTCCATCCCAGCAGCCTGGCGGTGTAGCTCTCGCTGCGCTCCAGGCCTTCCACCGGCAGCTCCAGGGACACCGGCAGCCGCACCGGACCCTGCGCCGGCAGCAGAAACTCCAGCGGGCGATGGGCCATCGACTGTTGCCCCACGCCAGCGGCGAGCACCAGCGCCATGGTGCCGCCACCGCTGATCATGTCGAGGCAGCCGCTCAGGCGGACCCGCCGGGCGCCGGAGAAGGTCAGCTCCGCCAGGGTGCGAGGGTCGGCCCCCAGGGCCTGCTCCGTCGTCTCGGCCACTTCCGCCAGGCCGGAGTCCCGCTCGCCCCGCTGCTCGAAGCGGGCGTCAAGGTCTTCGGTGGCGCTCAGCAGCGGGTGCCAGGGGCCCCAGGCGTGGCCGCCCTTGCGCTCCCGCTGGTACGCCGCCCGCCGCGGTCCGGGGTCAAAGCGCCAGACCGTCTGAATCACCCAGTCCGGCAGCACCCCCGTCACCTGTCCCACCAGCGTGCCGCTGCAGGGCGCCGCCTGGGCGTCCTCGCCGACATAGGACCCCATCGCCAGGGCCTCGTCCCAGGTGCGGATCCGCTTCGGCCGCAGCAGCTGCTCCGGCGTCGCATGGACAAACAGCCCGTCCTCGAGCTGCATCGCCCCGTTGCCCAGGGCCTTGGACAGCTCGACCCGCCGGGGCAGGGTCGACGTCGGCGTCGGCGCGGCGTTCTGCACCAGCATCCTCACCTCCTCCCGCGACGGGAACAGGCCCAGCAGCTCCTGCTCGCTCCAGCGCAGGCGGATCCAGGGGCTCCAGCGGCCAGAGTTGCGCTGCCGCCGCCACAGCTGGCTGTCCTCGCTCGGGTCCTCCACAAAGCCGACGACGGTCTGCACCACCCAGGCTTCCGTCAGACTCTGGACCTCGCCCATGTAGTAGAGGGTCCCTTCGGGGGCGGAGCCTGCGCCGGCCTCGGCCGCGTAGAGGCCCGAGGTCACGGCGTCGTTCCAGTCCGCCACCACCACCGGCTCGCGGGAGGCCAGCAGCCGCGGCGGCTCCGGCTCCAGCGGCGAGGTGCCCTGGAGCGTCACCACCCGCTGCTCGCCGGTGCTCGGATCACGGGTCACCAGGGCGCCAAGCTCAACGTCGAATTCGACCGGGATCAGCCGTTGGCTCATGGGCTTATGGGGTTTCGCCCAGGATAAACGGCCAAGAAAAAACCGCCCCCGAGGGAGCGGTGGGTTTGGCTTCCCAGCCCCAGGCTATGGCGTCAGGCCTGACCTGCTTCGATCGCGAACGGCAGATGAACGTCGTCGAGGCTGAGGCCGTTGTCGGGCCTGGCAAAGACGACTTCACCCAGGATGTAGACGTCGTAGGGCGAGCCTTCGGCGGAGTAGATCGCTGCACCAGCGGTGACGCCGGCGGGGGCGGCCGCCGAGTAGACGCTCATCGGCAGATCGGCGGTCTGCACCACCAGGGGGGCGGCGGCGTCGAAGGGGAACACGGCGGTGCGCTCCTCGAACTTGGTGTCGGGATCGACGGTCCGCCAGAGGTTCTTGGTGCCATTCACCGGCGCAGTGGCACCGAAGATGGCCAGCTCCAGGCCGTCGGTCGGTGCGGTGGCATCACCGAAGCCGAGGGCGGTCGAGGAGAAGACGATGCCGTTGGCAAAGCGGCCGTTGGCATCGGTCGAAGCCAGGGCGTTGGCCACCTTGAGGTGGGCGCCGAGGCCAGCGGCCTTGAGGATGCCGGTCTGGCCGTCGCCGATCTGCTGGGCGGTGTTGGCCTGGGGATTCCGCACCCGCTGGGGCAGGGTGCCGACGCTGGAGCTGTTGAAGGCCCCGACGTTGAAGACCGCCATGGAGCAGGAGAGCACGGCCGTGCCGGCGGGGACGGTGAGGCGCCGATCGAGCCGCGGCTTGACCGCCGACAGGTTGGGGCTGCCGACCATCAGGGGCAGGCTGGTGGCGGCGTTGGCCAGGCCTTTGGGCACCTTGGCGAAGCCGACCTCGCGGTAGACCGCAAAGCCGGGGAAGACGGCCAGGCCCTGCTGGGTCCAGCTGTTGAGGTGGGTAACGTAGTTACCCGGGAGGATCAGATGCGACATGGATCTTGCGGGGTTTGAGTAGTTAGCGGCTGTTGAATCAGTCGTTCCTGAAGTTGAAAGAGTATGCTACAGTCACGAAATCCTTCTGGAGAATCTCAAAGCCAGCGTAGAGAGACCATATGCACATAATGAAGCGCGAAAAGTCATCATTATTGTTCAACAATACGCTCGCATTCGGCCCGCCCGTACCAATGCCAACGGCCTGAGGGCCGAAAAACAACATGGGCGAAGCATCGTGAACGGTGGGAGCATTGTCGCCAGCGTCGCCGATCTGAAGGCGGAACTGGAATTCGCCGAGGTTTGTTGACTCGAAGAACTTCACGCCCTCGAACAGAACACCGGTAGGCATGCGGGGAACAGCCCCGTTCATGCCGGCCTGGCCAAAGCCGCCACCCTCGTAGAACGGGGCGTTGGGCTGCAGCATGCCCTGCAGGGGATTGATCACGCCAAGGCCGCTGTAGCGGGCCACTTCGCGATAATCCTTGTCCTGCTTCATGTGCATCCCCGCTTCGGGGTTCATGATGCAGCGGTAGTAGCCGTCCTCGAAGTAAGGAACATTGCGCGTGCGCATGTCCTTGACGACTTCGGTGAGGTCGCTCTTGACGGTGAAGCGACCGCCGTTGCCAATGGCGTAGTCTTCGACCCCCTGAATGCCGCGGGCATCGTTGGCGGGATCCTTGACGTTGCCGTTGGGGAAGTAGTAGCCACCGCGGTTCTGGTCGGCGCGTCCATTGGCCTCGGCCTTCATCAGCTCGCCAACAAACACGCGATCACGCCAGCGGCGGTAGTCATCAAGCAGCGTCATGCTGCCGATTGACTGGTGGAACTGCGCAATCTGGCTCCGATCGTACAACAGGCGCTGAGCGGTCAGCAGCGTCTGCCTGGCGATCTTGAACGTCGAAGGCTGAGTCGGATCCTCGGAATCTGCAGGGCCGGTGTATTCACGCAGGGTCACCAGAACCTTGTCCTTGACAATGTTCCGGGACGATGCCGTACCGATGGTCTGGTCGGGAGTCCGCTCACGCGAATCCTTCGTGCCGGGCTTGCCCCAGTAGCGGTAACGGTCCAACTGAACCACTTCTCCGGGCATTGCGGAGAAGTCGTGAACCATCACCGGCTCAACGGCCATCTCGACAATATACGCCGGGTGTGGCCGATGCAATTCAGCCCCCAAGATGGCGGGAAAGTCATTCTCGATCCACACGTTGGAATCCTCCGATGGGTGTTATGCGTGAATCCCTGGGGCTGGGAGAAGGACTCGCCAGGGCATGCCCTCCAGGATACCTCCCTAGCCTCAAAAGAGGGAACCAGAGCAACTCCTCTGGCTTGCTATTTGTCTCCGTTAGAAGAGGGCTATCGTGGCGGTATGCGCATCCGCAACCGCGATTTCGACGCCCTCGGCCTGCTTCAGGCCCCGGAAGGATCCGCCGGGGACTTCCTGCGCCTGCGGCCCAACACCCTTGTGGACGCCTACGACCTCGGCGCCAGGTGGAGCCTTGCCGAACAGTGGGAATCGACCCTGGGCGATGAGAACGGCGGCGCCAACGTCTTCCAGCGCTTCGAGCTGCTGGGGCCGGCCAATCTGCGCGTCATGCGGCTGCCGGTGATCGCCAGGACCGATGTGCAGATCAGTCTCGGCCTCAAGGACGCCAGCCGCCGACCTGTAGCCCCTTCAGAAACATTCCGCCCCGAGGGGGGCGGTGCTGGTTGGCTGTTCGCGGCCTTGCCGGCTGGCGTCTATGTGCTGACGGTCAGTTCGAGCCAGTGGCGGGCGATCATCACCCGCTGGCGCCTGGAGACCGTGCGCACGCTGCAGGCGGCCAGCGCCTGAGCTAGAGTTGTCTCCGACGACATCTCCCTACACATGCGGTCGGCGCTTCTTTCCCGCTACTCCCTGGCCTGGCTCCGCGGCGAGCCGTTCCCGCCGCCGCCCACCCAGCTCTGGCTGGCGCTCCACAGCCTCGCCGAGGACGAGCACGGCACCGACGAGGCGACCGGCGAGCTCTACCCCGACGCCGGCCGGCTGCTGCTGCCGGCGGACTGCTGGAGCCCCGTGAAGGGCCCCACCTGCGCCTTCACCGGCCGCTATGCCGCCCACCTGGTCAACGAGCGGGAGCTCACCCTGCCAGTCTCCCGGAACAGCGCCCCAATGGAGATCCGCGGCCTGGGCTTCTGGGATTCCGCCCGGGGAGGCCGGCTGATCCTGCGCGGCCAGCTGCGCAACGCCGAGCCTGGGCCGGTGGTGATCGAACCGGACACCTTCGTCTTCTTCAAGCCCGGCCAGGTCGTGGTCGGCCTTTCCTAGGGGTCGGGGTAGTTCTGCTCCGGCTGGCCCCCCAGGCTGCCCTGTTCGAGGGCCTCGACGGCCAGGAGCTGGGCAGCCTGGTCGTCGTAGCCCATGGCCTTGAGCTGCTGGAAGGCCTCGGTGAAGTTCTCGATCGACGTGTCGGCCGCAGGGCCATGGGCCACCACCTCGGCGGCCAGGGCGGCATTGGCCGGCGCCGGCACGCCATCGGAGGCGAAGTGCTGCTGCAGCGCCTCGAAGATCTCGGGGGAACCGGCAAACCGCATGATCAGCGCCCGGTGGCCCTGTTCATGGCCAGGTCCTGCATCGCCTGGCCAGAGGCCAGGGGCATCTGGCTGGGGACCAACTGCTGCTGGTCCGCCAGCGGAGCCCCGGCCTTGTCGGCCTCGCGCTGCACCCGGGCCAGCTGATAGGACTGGGCGATCTCCGGATGGGCCCCCAGGGTGGCCAGGGCCGACTCACCGACGCCCGGGGTGCGATGGGCGGCCGAGAGGCCCCGCTGCTCGGCAGTGCCCGCCTGCAGGGCCTCAGCGCCGGCAAAGTCACCGAGCGCCTTAAGGACGTGGCCGTCCTGCAGCTGTCGGGCCCTGGCGACGTCGATCACTCCTGTTGCCGCGTCGGCAGGCGCGGCGCCGGCGTTCTGCTCGACCGCCTGGGCCAGCTGCGTGCTGCGCATCTGGACATCCATGTTGGTGCCGAGGCGGCCGGGGCCCTCCTGCATGGCCCGGATCCTCGCCACATCCGGCGAGGTCATGTCGTGCAGCGGGTGCATCTGGGGCATGGCCGTCAGTCGTAGGGGTCGTTGAGCTCGTCAATCAGCAGGGCGCCGGTGCCGCCCGCCAGTGCCGCCAGGCCCGCCTGAACGGCGCTCCTGCGCAGCAGCGTCTCTAGGTCCAAGTCTGCCAGCACTTCGTCGGTTGCGTCGAGGATTCCGCGGATCGGACCTCGCTTGCCACCGCCAGCCGCCGCAGCCCGAGGTGGCCTGCCCCCGCCCCCGCCGCCGCCTCCTCCAGCTCCGCCCCCGCGGGGCCCATCGGTCACGACAATCCGTACAGGGGCGGGGGTTTGGCGGTCAGGGTCGCGCTCCTGCAGTCGCGGGTCCTGGCCCTGGCGCCCCTGCACCTGGGCGGTCATGTTCGCCTGGTCGTCCGCGGCCTCCGCAATCTGGTAGGCGTCGACGACAGGGATTGCATCCTGGTCAGTCACCACGACCCGGTCACGGCTCTGCCGGTCGACCTCCAGCAGGAACGCCCGCTCCTGGTCTTCGGTCATCGGCAGGGATTCGGCAGGCCGCTGCCCCATCTGCTCCCTGACCGCATTGCTGGCCATCCGCCAGGCGGTGTCCTTGTCGGCGCCCTGGTGGTGGTATCTCGCCGCTTGGCGGATACGGGCCTGCTCGAAGTTGGCGTCGAACTGGCCCGGGTGAGCGTTGCGCATCCCGCCCTCGCCCCTCAGTTGTAGACGAGGGGCTTGGCGGCGTAGTCGTCGGGGGTGAACTGGTCGAGGACCATCCAGGCCATCTGGGGCTGGGTGCGCCGCACCTGCTCGAACAGCTCCCACTTGGTCATGCCCCGGCCCCCGCCGCCATTGGGAGGGGTCACCGCCATGCGAGGGCGCTGGAAGGTCTCAGGGAACTCCGACTGGACCATGGGGCCGAGGCCGGCGTCGGCCATGCCCTGGGCCACAGCGTCCTGCAGCCGATCGCTCGGCAGTTCCACGGGCACCACGCCGGTCTTCGGGTGGAAATACTCGTTGACGTAGCTGGAGAGCAGCTCGGGGTTGGTCAGCACCCGCCGCAGGCCGATCGACTCCTCGGCGGCGGCGTCGATGATCAGATCGGCCTCGGCGATCTGGCGCTTCAGGGCCTCCTTCTCGGTGGCGACGCGGATCAGCGCGTCCTCGAGGGCCATGGCGTAGTGGTTGAGGACCGCAGGAGCCTCGGCGCCGAAGTGCTGCAGCACCTCGACGGTGTTGTCGGAGACGCCGTCGAGGTAGCTATCGAGGACGCGGGGGTTTTCCGCGGCGTGAATCAGCGCCTGCAGGTCTTGGCGGCTGATTGACGGCACCTTGCGCCCAGATGGGGCTTCGGTTGGGGCGGCCGAAGGGGACGGGGCCTGGGGCTGGACCTGCGGACCCCAGTTCTGGGGGTATGCCACCGGCGAAGGTTGGCGCCAGAAGGTCTGGGGGTCGAGCTGGGGCGCCTGCAGGGGCGCTACCGAGGGGCCCGCCCATCCCGCCGGAGCTGCCACCGGCGCCATCGAGGGAGCGACCAGATAGGGCGCCGGCGCCGGGTAGGCTCCATACCCGTTCTGGCCCAACAGGTTCTGAGCCGCGACCTGATACGCTCCAGCCCCGCCATTCGGCATCGCCGGGGCGGCCGCCGGGGCCTGCATCGCGGCGTACTGCGGCGGCATCGTCCCGGAGGGGGCGGTGCTGCTCGGCTCTGAGGCGGTCGGCGGGGCTGAGTATGACAGGGTCACGGCCGGGATCCTCGCTCAAATATCTTCCACTATAGCTCAATTCCTTCTGGAGGAACTCGAGTGCACGATTGACAAATGGCGTCATGTCGAGGTTCTGATCAGCCGCCAAAGGCTTCGACGGATCCTGCGGATGCGGGATCTGCATGCACCGCCCGATCAGGTCGAGGAATGTCCCGATCGAGCCCTGCACCGCCTGGGCCATGCGGAACGGATAGCCGGTGAGCAAGGCCGCCAGCTCTTCCTCCGTCTTGTCGGGGTAGAGCGTCTGCAGGGCCTCCAGGGAGCTCACACCCAGCTCCTGCAGGTTGCGAGCGACGATTGAGGCGTTGAGGATGTCCTCCTTGCTGTCCTCAAACACCGGCCCTTTCCAGCGCCAACAGACATCACGCATGCCGTCAGGAATCAGGCCGACGACGCCATCGGGAATCTTGCCCTCCTGGGCCGCTTCAACGATCTTCGACTCCAGCGTGTTGAGGTATTTCTGATTGGCGGCGTTGTACTCATCTTGAACCTTGACAAACGCTTCGTCATCGCCATCGAAGTCTTCCCGCAGCGGCGCCAGGGGCTTCTTGATCTTGGCCGCCACCGCGAACGACTCACGGAACAGCTGCTCCTCGTGGAAGATCATCAATTCCAGCAGCTCGCAGAAGCCGTACTCGAACAGGTCGCGCATCTTGCGCTTGGCCGTTGCCGCAACGCGGCCGTACAGGCTCTTGATCTCGTAGGCCGTGCCGGCCGTCGCGATGTCCGTGTCATCGACACCGCCCAAGGCCAGGCGAATCTCAGCCTTGTAGGCATCGGTGAAGCGCATGTGATCCGAGCTGATCGCGTTCGGCTGGATATACGCAGTCCGGTCCGTCGGCTCGAGGCCAGCGATGATGCGCGGAATCTTGATCCCACCGTCAACCGACGCCGCCGGCTCGCTGACGCGGGTCGAGGGGTTGCGCGGCGAGCCAAAACCCGATTGGCTGCCGATCGTCGGCCTGGCCGGCGCCCCGTCATCAGACTCGACAATCTCCGACTTCTGCCGCGACGTGACGAGCGTCGGATTGCCGAAGAAGCGCAGGTTTTTGCGAATGTTCGTCGCCGATGAATCATGCACCAGAATGTGGTGCGAAAAAGCGTTGAAATCGCCGTGACCGATCATGTCGGTCGAATCCAGCTCATTGAAGACCTCAACGACGGGCACAAAGCCCAGCGAGTTTTCTGTCTCTCGCGACCTCAGGGCGACTTGCGGAAAGCCCAGAATATCGTCGTCCTCAGGCTTCGGCTCGTTGGCGTGGATCTCTTCGTAGATCTTGTCACGGAAGATCTTTAGCCGAATCCAGGCCTGGGGGCCCTTGATCGGGTTGCCAGCAGAGTCGACCTGCTGCTCACTGACTCCCATGAACCCACGCCCGGGCACCCTGAAGGGATAAACGACAATGCACTGCTCAATGCTGAGCTCATCGTCGTAATACGTCTTGAACTTGCCGGCACGGAACCAGCTGATGCGGTAAAGATCGCCAACGGGACGAAAGAACCACAGCCCCCCACCGTCAATCAGGTGATCACGGCAGATCGACTCGAAGCGAGCATCGACCTTGTTCAGCTTCAAGACGGCGTTGATGAAGTCCTTGCGGCGACCAAACGAATCCTGCTTCGGGTAGAACTCAAGGCCCTGCCGCAACATGAACAGGGTCATCTGCCCGAGGTGGCCCGTCACGATGGTCGTGTCGCCACCTGCGTCTCCGGTTCGCCTCCGGGCTCCCTCAAGGAGCTGCTTGAAGCGGGCGCTGTCCTCTGCTCCAGCCAAAGCGCTGTCTCCTGTTGCCTGCAGTTTAAGCCAGCACTGGCGGATCTTCCGCGTATTCCATCGTCAAGGCCGAGCGACCGGCGAGCTGCGTCAGGGCAATCACCATGGCGTCGACGAAGTCGTCGTGCGCCGCTGCGCCGAAATTCAGGAACTCCGACTCAAACACGCTCCAGTCGCGGTACTGATTCAGATGCACTTTGCCGCGCTGCCACAGGCCAATAATGCCCTTGAGGCGCTCGAGCTTGTCGCCGCGGAAGCCCTTGACCTCCTTGACAGCCAGGTTATCAAGCGGCTCGTCGGGATTGCGAATGGACCGAAGCAGGTCCCCCGCGAAGCTCCGCTGATATGCCACCGACTCCGGCCAGATGTTGCAAGGACAAGCCGTTGAAAGGTAGCTGCCGTCGTGGTCGCGCCTGACGATCTCCCAGTCTCCCAGAAGATCTTTCATCTCGTTGATCTTCTCGACGTTCCCCAAGGTCTTGATGCGCCGGTAGTCGATCAGCCAATACTGGTCTCCATCCCGACCAGCCAGCAGGAACACCGTCCAGTCGTTGCGCTCCTTGTCGGCGCTGCTCAGGTCAATGCCAACCCCAATGACGTCATAGGACTCCGGCACCTCGCCATACTGCAGCCAGGCCTTGTCAACGCCAAAGTCGCCTTCTCTGACCGACTCGTTCTGATACTGGTACTCAAAGTCGTTGCGGCCCATCGCCTGCCGCTCCAGAAGATCTTCAAGAGGGTAGAACTGCGGCCAATAGCTACGCTTTTCGCCCGTCTCGGGATCTTCAATAATGGCCTGCTGCTTCAGGACGCGCCAGTTGTTGCTTGCCGTCATGAAACTGGCAAAAATATCGTCCCAGTGGAAACGAGTGCCAAGAGCGATCGAGCGGGCCCCCGACAGCTTCGTGGGCATGATCGCCGTTCGGTAGTTCCTGATCATCTCGGCCCTGACCTTCGGGTTCTCGATCGACTCCACAGACTTGATCAAGTCGTCCAGGACGACAAGGTTCGAGCGACGCGACACCGTGGCGCCTTTCAGGCCGGAGCAGCAGATCGTGTAAGCGTCGTCACCACGAACGTCAATTCCAGCATAATCAAAGTCAATGCCCCAAAGCTCATCGCTGTACTTCTTGGGACTCAGCTTGACCGCCGGGAAGATCCGCTGATATTCAGGGCTTTGGATCAGCGCTTTGATCGACGAGCTTTTCGCGCGACTGATGTCAATGATAAAGCTGACATACACGATTCGCAGCATGATCCGGGCCATCGTGTGTCGACCGATCAGCCAGGCAATCCAGAGAATCAGCACCGTCGATTTAGCGCTGCCCCGTGGGCTCAAAATACAGGTGTCAGGACCAGCAACGCCAAGCAGGCACGCGGAATCCACCCCCGTGTTCAGTTCCTCGTGCCAGAGCAGCATGTGCTCGACGGGCTCTTTCCCCATCGCGCAGCTGAAGTGCCAGAACGAGTTGCGCGCCAGCTCAATCTGGCGATCGAGCTCCTCCGGGGGCGGGGCCGCGGCCCTGTTGACGGCGGATCGGCGCAGGGCCAGGGCGGTCGAGGCTCTGGCCACGGATCAGAGCTCCTCTTCCAGCTTCGCCCAGGCCGCTTGCCCCGCCTCCTCCAGCGGGCCGCTGAGCCGCGAGTCGAACTTGAACGTCTGCGAGAGTTCTCTCAACACTCGGTCGGCGCCTGCCAGGATCAGCCCTCGGCGCTCAACGGCCTTCGTGATGTCGGTGACAGCCTTGATGTGCCCCCGCAGCTCCTTGGTCAGCGACACGATGCGCGCCGTTGCCACGTCCGGCTTGATCTCGGCATCAGCCGCCGCCCTGCGCAGCAGCGCAAGATCCGTCTCGATATGTTCGATCTCAGTATTTAAGGTCTTGCGCCTTTGCATCTTCGGGAAGCTGTGCATCGCGTAGCGATGGAAGACCTCATAGGGCAGATCCAGGCCGAGAACGCGCGCGTACAGCCAAAGCTCGATAGGCGACCAGCTGTTCTCGGCGACTTCCAGGAACACCTCTCGCTTGGAAGCGTCAAGCTCAGCGATCCATTGGCGGCACTGACGCAGGGCTTCGGCGGTAGCAGCGTCCAAGACCGGCACCTTGACTAAGAGACATCTTAGCCCTTGCGGTAGGCTTGCGCCCGCGCTAGAGTTGTCTCCGACTCGGTTTTTGCTCGTGGGTGACTGGACCGTAGAAATGCCGTGGCTGGCCTGTGTCCTGGTGGGGGACGGGTGCTTGACCCAGGACCCGAGATACCCGACCGCGAACCCCGGGCTCCAGCTGAAGCACGCCGTCGCCGACGAGGGTTGGCTGGAGTTCAAGGTCAGCATGATTCGCCAGGAGCTTGGGCTCGACGACGACCAGCTCAGGCCTGGCAAGGTGAGCGCCCGAGGCCTCAGACGCGCGAGGTTTATGAGCCCGGTCTTTCGCCAGGCCTACGAAGAACTCTACGGTCACGGCGACAGAGGCGTAGACGGTCGCCGTTACAAGCAGTTGCTTGAGTGGCCCCACCGCAACCCTGAAAACATCTTGCGGTTGTTCTGGTGCTGGTATCTCGATGACGGCCGCATGGGCCCTCAGGGCTGCATGGAGCTTAAGTGCTGCCAAAGCGAGCTTGAGATGCAGGGGCTTGCCAATGCCCTCAAGATTGCTTTTCAGGAGCGTCATGGGATCAAGATTGACCCAAGGCTTTACTGGTGGGGTCCCAACAAGACGATCCCCGGCAATGAGTACGGCCTGAGGTTCAGCACCTATGAAACCGCTCAGATTCTTCCAACGTATTCAGATTATCTGCCAACGATCTCCTGTATGCAGCGGAAGTTGATCATACCTGAAACAAAGAGTGGCAAGCGTTGTATTACGAAGTCCCAGCTTGCCTCTCAAGGCCCCATTGCAATCACCCCAGAGCAAAGCCTGGCGGTCGACAGCATGGGCTGGGAAGAGCTCCGGGCCTTTGTCATGGCCATTGGCATTGGCTATCCTCGCATGGTCAACGGCAAGGCGCCGCGCCTTAAAGCCGACTACCTCGCCCACATCCGCCAGCACACCCGCATTGCGAGTTAGAACGCCCGAGCCGCGCTGAACGCCCTCGAGCGCTGAGCAGCCGAACGACGGCCAAGCTCGCGGGTGTCGGTCTCCGCCTGGTCGCGGTAGCTCTTCCTGGCCTCCTCGCCCTGGGTACGAATCGTTTCGCGGCTCTCTTCGCCAGTGCGACCGATCGTGCCCTTGCCAAAGTCGTACTGCTGCCCGGACTCGTCGGTGTACTTGCCGCCGACCTGCGAGATCGTTGACGTCGCCTGCGTCTTCCTGGCCTCGGAGCCTTCCGTCTGGGTGCTCTTGCGCTGCTCGCTGCCCGTCAGCCCGATCGAGCGCTCGGCGCTGGCATAGCCCTCACGCGCCCGCTCGGTCTCGCCCCGCTGGCGCACCTCTTCCGTGCCTCTTGCGGTACTCCCCTGGATCTCTGCGACCCGCTCGCCGCTGCTG